>OGLR01000599.1_pt1 | contig 15689 bp, 13 predicted proteins | sample 1572931 | NCBI WGS metagenome assembly OGLR01 (sample SAMEA2581997, study PRJEB24529) | metagenome | biome: Human gut stool | place: China | collected 2011 | reverse complement strand
CCGTCAGGCACTCTCCCGCCGTCTCGTCGAACTGCCGGCCGCAACTCAGCAGCGGCTCAAGCATGTCGACGGTTACAGATTTCACCTTGGCTCTTCCATGTTGCCGCGTTTCAAGATGCAGCTTCAGCACCCTCACCCCCGAGAGAGTCTCCAGCCTGATGGTGTCGGTATCGGCAATACTTTTTTCATAAAGATACTTTCCTATGCACCGGCTTGCGTTTCCGCACATCATCGCCTCCGAGCCGTCGGCATTGAATATCCTCATTGAGAAGTCGGCTTTCGTCTCGTCTGCCGGCTTTCCTATCAATACAAGTCCGTCGCTGCCGACACCTGTATGGCGCGCGCTCCATTTTATGGAAACCTTGCCGGGGTCTGGTATGTTATATAATAAAGTATTTACATAAATGTAGTCGTTTCCTGCCCCGTGCATCTTTGTGAAGTGAACTGTGCGTGTCATATTGTATGCTTTATTGTGTACATTCTGACATTTTGTCTAATTCCGTTGCAAAGTTACGCCGTTTTGCTGAGAAATGGACACGGATATGGCATTTATCTACAAAAGAAAATGGTTAAGCTATCGAAATATAACACAAAGAGGGTAATTTGGTTATAAACAGTAACTTATACTAATCTTTAACGAACAAAATGAAAGCAAAGGTGTTTTTGTGTTTACAAAAGGTGACAACAACAGTGCACGCATTAACAAAATGTTGTAATTTTGCACCGTAAACATTACAAAACGACAGAAAATATAGATTTATACAAATAAAAAGAGAGGTTAGTATGAAGAAAATTGAGGCGATTATTCGCAAAACCAAGTTTGATTGCGCAAATTATTTTTCACGTCCTGGCTTGCCAGTGTAGGATAATTCACCTATCTTTGCGGAAAACTAAAAACTTAATCAAATGGACGCACGCGACTACATTATGAGAATCCTCGGTTCGGGGGGGGTAATTTCCAATAAAGATATACGGAAAATGCCGTTTCCTACAGGCGAGGTGCTCAGGGCTATACAGCATTTGGCCGACGAGGAGGAGATTACGGCGGAGAAGGGAGACAGCTTCGACGAGGTGACAATACGAAAACGGAGCCGTTAAAAAAACATTAGCGGCTCCGTGATAATTTCTTATTACTTAAAAACTTAACGCTTATCGGCTTATCTCTGCAGAGTTATGCCGTCTATGTTTTCTTTTATCTTCTCCCATTTCTCGTCTCCTGTTTTCTTTATGCAACCGTTCCTCACGAGCTTGCTTATTGCGTCACGCGCAGATGCGTCGGTGGCGTAATATATGCGTATGTCGTTGAAAACGAATGTTTTAGGCAGCTTGAAGTAGTTCTGCGCAAATTTTGTTTTTCTGAGCCGCGGTTTCTTCAGCGACTCGTCTTCCTCGATTGCTGTCAGCAGAGCCTCGCCCCACTGGTATATGCTTATGAACATAAGGTAGTCGCCTATGAGCCGCGCAAACTCTATGTCAGAGTCGAGCACGTCGAGTCTCTCGCCCGGTTTCAGCAGTCCGTGGGCAAATTTGCCAAGGTTGCGGTCTATAATCCGCGGCAGCGTATATCGCATCATGTAGATTGGTATGCGCTTGCGGAAATATTCCACGCATGCGTCGTCTTCCAATCTCGCCTGCTCGCATTGCGAGTTGCACCAGTCGTAGCAGAAGTCGCTCAGTCGCAGGCAGTCTGTAATGTTCACACGGATCTTGTCGAACTCCATCACCCTGCGGCGTATGCGGCTCTTTCTGGCTTTCTCGGCCTCGTCGTCGGGCATCACGGAGTTGTAGTTCTTGGTTATCATGCGGTAGTCTGTCGACGGCATTATCCACAGTGCCATGCGTGTTATGTAGCCGTCGGTTATGCTTCCTCCGCGCATTTTCTTGCGCAGTGCGTCCATGGTTCCCGATATCACCTGGTTCCAGTTCACCTGTATGAGTCCGTTGGCCGACTGCTCGTTGGCATAGTCAACGCCCGCATACTCGTTCTGAAACGATTTCAGCTCGAGATCGAGCTTTCCCGCCCACGAGCCTACCTGCACCCTCAGGGCGGTGGCGAGCTCAGACTCGAGTGTGAACAGGTGCAGGTGCAGTGTCTCGTCGTCATTGTCCACGGCATCCTGCAGACGCTGGTAGAGCTTGGCGTTCGATATTGTCGACGGTACTTTGCGTACTGGATAGTGCGGACGTTTCGGCGCCTCTCCTTTTGCGTCTTTGCTCGATGTGGTCATGCGCTCTTTTTTCTCACGGTACTCACGCTCCATCGTGCGGTAGCTGTCGTCCTGGTTCTGCATCATCGTCATCAGCTCCCTGTCCATGTCTATTATGAACGATTTTCCGCTCGCCGCCTGTCCTATTATGTATGTGAGGTACGAGAATCTGTAGTTCTTGCCGTCGTAGAACGGAAACGAGCACCGGGTCAGGTATGTGCCGTACATGCATCCGGCCGCCAGCACTCCGCCGAGCTTGTTCACGTCTTCAAGGCGGGCGCATGCGTCGGCATACAGGTCGCCTTCAACGAGCAGCGGGCGCAGGCGGTCTGCCCAGTGCTGGTAGTCTATCTTTGTCTGCGGCAACTGGTCGCCAAGCGGGTCTTTGCCTATCTCCCTCGCTATGCCGCAGAGCTTCATTACCTGCTTCACCGTCGAGGGATAGTCGGCGTAGTAGCGGTACGAGCATGCGGCCTCGGCAATCTTCCTTATCTCGTCCTCGCCACGCTCGGCGGCCACGTCCTTTGCCACATGGCACAGCATCATTACCCTTGCCACACGCTCCTTGTCGAAGTCGCACATGTAGCGTATGTCCTTGGCCATTTTCAGCAGCCACTGGTGGCGGCCGCCAGTCTGCGGCAGCCCCGCCACCTCGCAGTATTTCTCTATAATTGATCTGAAAGCGACTCCGCCAAACTCAGCATCCTTTTCCGCAGCCGTATCATGCGCCGCAGCAGTCTCAGCAGCGTCATTCCCAGTATTCCGGGGGCTGTCCGCATCTGCCCCGATATTATGCCCGTCTGCCAATACATGAGTCTCGCCAGATGGTGGCCTGCGAACGATGTCGGCACCACTGCCAGTATCATGGCAAGCTTCACCACCCAAAAAGCCGCCAGAAGGGTTATTGTCACTGACCCCAGCAGCAGCTGAAGTACGAACTGCGGCACGGCTGAGACTGCCGTCACGATAGCCACCGCCAAATATCTCATCGAATTTCTCATTGTTGTAGTTAAAAATTTCGTTGTTAATGTAAACAATATCGTCTTTGCTCGGGCAGAACGAGAGCCTTGCAGGGTCTTTGCAGGCAGAGTCGAATTCGCAGCACAGCTTCATTGAGAGAAAACGCTGGTTGTCGGCTATGTTGCCTATTTCGGCATCCGCCTTGGCTACAAACTTCAAGCCGTGGCCGCTTGCGGTTTTAAAAGCAAGCAATATGGTTGAACCGTAATAATGCGTCGCTCTCAAAATAAGTTCCTGCATTGTGTCAGCTGTCAGGTGGTCTATGTCGAGAATGTAAAGCCCGTTGAGCACGGCGGCCGAGTTTTTGCGCCACGCCCCGGTGAAGCCTTTCTTCGACTGGGTCTCACGGAACCACGCCTGGAACACCAGTGCCGGGATGCGCCGCTTTGCCTTTGCCTTTGCCGCCTCGTACTGTTTTATCAGCAGGCTGCGGTCTTGGGTCGGCTCCTGTGCGCCCGCCTCGTCTATCAGTCTCTGGTAGTGGCGGGCGTCGGATATGCTGCCCACGGTTGCGGAGCATGTGGTAAGCTCCTCGAACACCTCCCGCGTGCATGGCACGCAGGGGGAGAAAAAGTTTTTCTGATATACAAACATTTATTTCTGATCGTTAAAGTTGTTGATTGTGTCCTCTGCCAGGTAAAGCTCTGACAAGAGCCTCGCCACCAGCACGTTTGTGCGGTTTATCACGGCCTGATGGCTCGACAGCGGTATTTTCATATAGATTTTCAGCTCTTTTTGCGCCGCGCGCACCTTCAGGTCGTCGTAGTCGGTGATGCTTACATCCCGGAGGCTCACCTTCGGAAATGGCTTCTTCATCTTGGCCGACAGCTGCCGCAGGCTCTTCACCATCTCGGCGGCGGGGTCGGCGCACGAGCCGTCGCACACCAGATGTGCCACTATCGAGTTGCGCCTGCCGTTGGTCTCGTAGATCTTGTTTTTGCCCAAGCTGACGATGTTCAGCTGCTGTGCCTCCCCTTTTTCGCTCGGGGCAAAAGTGAACTCGTCGCCGTCGTAGGTGGCGTAGCCCCTGATTTTGCGCTTGCCGTTAGTCTCTGTAGCCATATTCTGATTGTGTTAGAACGGATAAACCGCATTGATTTTTATGTCTGTAAATGCCTTTTCGTTACCGTCACGTGTATATTCACGGCTGACGATGTCGAAGCTCACGGCCGACAGGGTCTGCAGCAGGGCGTTGTTGTCGTTGCGCAGGCCTACGGCCGCCGTGCCCGCCAGTGTGCCCTTGAAATGGCTTGCGCCCGAGCGCATCCACAGCTCACGCTCCTTTACCGTAACTGTCTGCCCCTCCTTGTTGGTGAACGAGCGGTCTGTCAGCTCGCCAACCTTCGTAATCATTACAATTGCTTCCATAGTCTCTTTGTGTGTTTAAGTTTAAAAATTTACTATAACCACTCTGTTTTCAGCAGAGTGGAATTCTATCCTAAAAATATCGTTATCGCGCCAGTACCCGGCCTCATGACACATCACCTCCGCGTCTTCCGGATATTCCGAAAGTGCGTTCTCAAGCTCGCAAACTGTCATAATAGTGTGAATTTGTTGTTTACAATCAGTTTGCCGAGGCCAAGTATCTCCCTGCGGTTTTTATTGGGCCCCACGTAGCTCACGTGTATCCACCACCTGCTGCCCGTCTGCTCCACTATCATCTGGTCGAAGTCTATGCGGCCGCGCAGGACGGCAAGCACAGTCTCCTTTGCGGCCGACTGGCTGGCGCAGTTTATGTCGGCCGCCTGGCCTCGCGTGTGCTGGCTGTTGGCCACTCCGCCCACCTTGGCGTTCAGTACTGGGCAGCGGTATCCGCTGTTTATCGCCACAGGACGGCCGAGCTGCCCGCGCAGCGGCTCGAGCAAAAAAACGCAGAGATTTACGAGGGAAACTTTCTCGATTTGTGATGGCTCGTTTTTGATGCCGTACTTTTGCGCTGTTGCGCTTCTGGTCAATTCATCGAGCGTGAAATGCGCTGACAGCTGAATTCTTTTTGTCATAATGTTTAAAATTTTTTTATTGTGTTAGACATAAATGTTGTGTGTGTTTCTGTTTAGCCGATAAGCGTTAAGTTTTTAAGCATTAAGGATTTACGCCATGCGTATGTCTTTTTTTTTATTATATATATATTATTATATATAATAATATATATATAATAAACCCAAAATGTAAAATATATTCTGATTTCTTATTGCTTAAAAACTTAACGCTTATCGGAGAGTTACGGCTCGCCCAGCAGCTCGTAGATGGCGAGCGTCATCCGTGGAGTGAGGTATGTGTGTCTCATGGTGAACCCCATTTGCCCGAGCCGCTCCGACAGCTCGGAGTTCAGGGCAATCCACTCCCTTAGCTTGCGCCGCGCCTGCCGCTCCGAGAGCGACGGGAAATAGCTCATGGCCAGCTCGCCGAAGGTCAGCGTTTTCTTTCGTGTTGTCTTTGTTGTCATTGGTGTGTGCGTTTAGTGTGCAAATTTACGGTGGCGAAATTAAAGAAACGAAACATATTTTCAAAATCGTTTGTGTTTTTTTTTTTTTGTTAACGTTTGACAGGCAAAATTATGCGGTATTTGTGTATATATGCAATTATACGGATAATTATACAGACGCTTGCGACGAGGTGTGAATGTTAACAAATGTAAACACAAGTGACATATCCGGACATATTCGGACATATCTGGACAAGTACGGACGGATACGGACATTCCGCCGTGAGGATGTTGTATATTTGCAGCGTCGGACAGAGCCTCACGGCGACCACGGTGGCACGGCAGGGCGTAGAGGCCTATACGTCAGTATGTGGAGGCGGCCAAGGCAGACGTTTTCGGCTCTTTCGTCCGCACGTGTTTTTAACATTTTATTCACATCTAAAACAATTAAGACTATGGTAAAAATCGGTTATTCGGTCTACATGGCACCTAACCCGCAGAACTCTGAGGCGGCTCCAAAAGCCTACGCCGCCCTTCAGCTAAACGGCACCGTGAGCATCAGCGACCTTGCCAGGCACATGGCTGAGCACAACTCGAAGTACAACAGAGGCGACATTATCGCCGTTATGACAAATGCGGTTGACTGCATGCGAGAGATGCTTGCTCAGGGCAACAAAGTCAGCCTCGGCGACCTCGGCGACTTCTCACCGAGCATCAGCTCAAACCCGGCCGAGAAGCTGGAGGATTTCACCTCGGCAAACATCAAGGGGCTGAACATAAACTTCAAGCCAGGCCCATACCTGCGCAACCTGAGAGACGTGGCAGAGTTTGTGCCCGTGGCAAGCCGCGCGGCTCAGGCGGCAACCCTCAAGGCCGAGAAGTTGGGACAGAGCACTGTGGATCTCGGTGCGGCCAAAACAAGCATCAGCGGCGGCTCGCAGGGCTAAAATGGCGGATAATCCGCAAAAAACTTTCTTTTTCTTTTTACGTTTTGTTAGTCGTATATTCTGTAGGGGAGTCTTTGCGCTCCCCCTTTTTTTTTTAATCTGACATGTTATGAGCAAAAAAGATCTGATACAATACGCCTCCGCCCTGTTCATGCTTGTCTCGGGTGCCGGGCTTGCGTTCGTCTCGTTCTTCCGTGCGGGCGACGTGACCGAGAACGTGCTCTTCTACGTGGCGCAGTGCATAATCTACGCAGGCTCCGTGTTCGGTGTCTCGGTCTACATTAAGGCAAAGTTCGACGAGCTTAGAGACAACAGGCAGTAACAAAAAAAAAGGCTGGCGCAAATGCGTCAGCCCTCTGTGTGTTAAGTTTTTTCAGAACGCCCAGACGCCGCATATTTCTGCGTAACGGCGCAAAATAAGTTTTTAAGTTTTTAAGCAATAAGCATTTTGTCAGTAGAAATTTTATCAAGGTGGCACAGGGAGCCAAGCCTGGCGAGGGTGGGCAATTGCCGGGATTCAAGGTGAATGAAGTGATAGCCAAAACACGTCACTCCATTCCGGGTATCAGTCTGATATCTCCACCTCCCCATCATGATATTTATAGTATAGAGGATCTTGCCCAGCTCATCTTCGACCTGAAAAACGTAAACCCGCATGCTGCCATCAGTGTGAAGCTCGTTGCAGAGAGTGGTGTGGGAACTATTGCGGCAGGAGTGGCAAAGGCAAAAGCCGGCCTCATTGTCATATCTGGCGCAGAGGGCGGTACGGGTGCAAGTCCTGCGTCAAGCATGCGTTTTGCGGGTATCTCGCCAGAGATAGGGCTTGCCGAGACGCAACAGACATTGGTAAGGAACAGACTTCGCGGGCAAGTCCGCCTGCAGGTGGACGGACAGTTGAAGTCGGGACGCGATGTCATTCTCATGGCATTGTTGGGAGCCGGGGAGTTCAGTTTCGGTACGGCAGCCCTCATTGTGCCGGGCTGTGTCATGATGCGTAAGTGCAATCTGAACACATGTCCTATGGGCGTGGCTACACAAGACCCGAAATTGCGTGCACACTTCCGTGGCAGTTATAAATATCTCATCAACTACTTCCGCTTTATGGCAGAGGAAGTACGCGGGTATCTGGCAGAGATGGGCTATACCTCGCTCAACGATATCGTGGGGCATACCGGGCTTATCGTGCGCAAGAAAAATGAGGAAGTAATGGCTGTGGATGGGAACGATGCATTACCCAAAGATGTGGCCAGGAGCATCGGGGCAAAGACTGACATGCTGGATTTCTCACGTCTTTTGCATCGTGAGACGGGACACTGCGCTCTCTATCATGCTACGGGACAGAGACATGAGTTGGACAATGTGCTCGACCAGCAGCTTGTACGTGGTGCGCAGCGTGCCATTGACAACCAAAGCGAGGTGAATCTCGACTTTGCCATCAAGAACACAGACCGCGCCTGCGGAGCGATGCTCGGCGGAATGACAGCCCGGAAATATGGCGAGGAAGGACTACCCGACAAGACGGTGAACGTGAAGTTCAAGGGCTCCGCAGGTCAGAGCTTTGGCGCATTCTTGGTGAGGGGAGTTGACTTCAAGCTTGAAGGCGAGGCGAACGATTACTTTGCAAAGGGACTTTCGGGCGGAAGAATATCCATCTTGCCTCCTATCCGCAGCAATTTCTCTGCCGAGGATAACATCATTGCCGGTAATACAGGACTTTACGGAGCTACCAGTGGAGAGCTGTATATCAATGGCAAGGTAGGAGAGCGGTTTGGCGTGCGCAACTCGGGAGCCATTGCCGTCATTGAGGGTGCCGGCGACCACTGCTGTGAGTATATGACAGGCGGCAGGATTGTCGTACTCGGTGAGACAGGCCGCAACTTTGCAGCCGGTATGAGCGGAGGTGTGGCATACGTATGGGACAAGAACCACAATTTCGACTACTTCTGTAATATGGATATGGTGGAAATCAACCTTGTGGAAGACAGCAACTACCGCAAGGAGCTACACGAGCTGATACGCCAGCACTACCTCTACACAGGCTCAAAGCTTGCCCGTACCATGCTCGACGACTGGAACCGCTATGTCGAGGATTTTATCCAAGTGGTGCCTATCGAGTACAAGCGTGTGCTCCAGGAGGAGCAGATCAGGAAGTTACAGCAAAAAATTGCCGACATGCAGAGAGATTATTAAAAAATCATAACTCGTAATTAAACTATGGGAAATCCAATAGCATTTTTGACTATACCACGCAAAGAAGCTGGATATAGGCCAATACATGACAGAATACAAGATTTTGGCGAGGTAGAGCAAACCTTGAACAGCAACGACCGCCGTCAGCAGGCATCCCGCTGCATGGACTGCGGCGTGCCATTTTGCCACTGGGCTTGTCCTTTGGGCAACAAGCCGCCAGAGTGGAACGACGCTTTATACAAAGGTGATTGGGAACAGGCATACCGCCTGCTCACTTCCACCAACGACTTTCCTGAGTTTACAGGCCGCATTTGTCCAGCACTCTGCGAGAAAGCGTGTGTGCTCAATCTTATGGAGCATGAGCCGAGCACCAACCGTGAGAATGAGGCTGCCATCATAGAGCATGCCTTTGCAGAGGACTATGTGAGGGCGGAGACACCCGAACGCAATGGTAAGAAAGTTGCGGTGATAGGAGCCGGACCTGCCGGACTGGTAGTGGCTAACCAACTTAACCGCACAGGATGTAAGGTGACCGTTTTCGAAGAGCGTGAGAATGCAGGCGGACTTTTGCGTTACGGTATTCCCAACTTCAAGCTCAACAAGAGTATCATCGACCGGCGGCTTCGTCTTTTGGAGCAGGAGGGTATAGAGTTCAGATACAACCAGCATATCGATTTCGCACAACTGCCCGAAGGCTTCGATGCCTATGCGATATGCACGGGTACTCCCGAGGCGCGCGACTTGAAGATTCCCGGGCGTGAGCTGAAAGGTGTGTACTTGGCACTCGAACTGCTCTCGCAGCAGAACCGGATCTTGGCGGGCATGGAGTTTGCAAAGGACGAATTGGTCAACTGTAAGGGTAAGGACGTGCTTGTCATTGGCGGTGGCGACACTGGCAGCGACTGTATCGGAACAGCACACCGTCAGGGCTGTAAGAGTGTGACCCAGATAGAGATTATGCCGAAGCCTGCAGAAGGTCCCGAAGACCCGCAAAACCCTTGGCCCAACTGTCCGCGCACGTTGAAAACGACTTCAAGCCACGAGGAGGGATGCGTGCGCCGGTGGAACATCAACTCTTTGGAGTTTCTCGGCAAGGGCGGCAAGTTGACAGGCGTGAGAGTACAACCTGTTGGCTGGAAGCCGAATCCTGATGGTGGCAGGCCTTTGATGGTGCCTGCTGCCGAGCCTGAGATCATCAAGGCAGATATCGTATTTCTTGCCATGGGATTCTTGAAACCCCAACTGCCAGAGTTCCCAAACAATGTATTTGTCGCAGGTGACGCTGCCAGCGGTGCCTCCCTGGTGGTGCGTGCCATGGCGGGCGGCAGAAAAACAGCACAACGAATAGCTCAGTTTTTAGAAAAATAAATGCAACCATCAGGGAAAGTAAGGCATTTCACCAAGGTGACTAACTATTTTCACCTTGGTGACTAACACATTTCACCAAGGTGACTAACTCATTTCACCTTGGTGAAACGCAATGCATAGTCTTATAATTACAAGTATCTCATCCATTTTTTGAAAATATCTGCACATTTGCTTGCAGACAGTATGAAAAGGCTTGCACATTTTTCAAAAATGAGATCAACAATCTGTCAGCATAATATTCTGTTTCTCACTTTTTTATCGTATATTTGCACAAAACTTCTAAACTACACCTAAACTATGGCAAAGAACAGACAAATTGTAGAATGCGTCCCCAATTTCAGCGAGGGACGCGACATGGAAATCATAAAGCATATAACAGACGAGATTAAGAGCGTGAAAGGCGTGAGGCTGCTTGATGTGGACCCAGGAGAGGCCACCAACCGCACGGTGGTTACCTTTGTAGGCGAGCCGGATGCGGTGGCAGAAGCCGCGTTCCGGGGCGTGCGCTGCGCAGGCAGACTTATCGACATGCGCCGGCATCACGGCGCTCACCCCAGGATGGGAGCCACGGACGTGCTGCCTATAATTCCTGTATCGGGCATCACTTTGGAGGAATGTGCGGAGCTGGCGCGCACGCTGGCACGGCGCATTGCCGACGAGCTTGGCATACCGTGCTACTGCTATGAGGCGGCCGCCCTCTCACCCGAGCGCAAGAACCTTGCCGTTTGCCGCGAGGGTGAGTATGAGGCTCTGGCAGAGAAGCTGACCACCAGTGGCAAGCAGCCCGACTTCGGCACACGCCCTGTGGACGAAGCCATGGAACGCACTGGATGCACGGCTGTAGGAGCACGCGACTTCCTTATAGCCGTAAACTACAACCTTAACACCACATCAACACGCCGCGCCAACGCAATAGCGTTCGACGTAAGAGAGAAGGGACGCCCCGTGCGCGAGGGCAACCCCATAACGGGCAAGATTGTGCGTGGCGCCGACGGCGAGCCGGTAATGAGACCAGGAACGCTGAAATGCACAAAAGCCATAGGATGGTATATTGACGAATATGGCATAGCGCAGGTGTCGATGAACATGACAAACCTGGCCGTGACGCCACTGCACGTGGCTTTCGACGAGGTGTGCCGATGCGCGCAGAACCGCGGCATACGTGTTACGGGAACAGAGATTGTGGGGCTGATACCCAAAAAGACTCTCATAGACGCCGGCAGATATTTCCTCGAGAAACAGCACCGCTCTACAGGCATTCCCGAAGAAGACATAATAAAGATTGCCATAAAGAGCATGGGGCTTGACGACCTTAAGCCTTTCAACCCGCGCGAGAAGGTTATTGAGTACATGCTTGAGGATGCGGGAGAGGCCGAAACGAAGAGACTCGCAGACCTGACAGTGAAAGGCTTTGCCGAAGAGACATCGCGCGAGAGCCCGGCACCGGGAGGAGGAACAGTCTCGGCATATATGGGAGCACTTGGCGCCGCACTCGCCACAATGGTGGCAAACCTGTCGGGACACAAGGCCGGATGGGACGACCGCTGGCACGAGTTTGCAGTATGGGCAGACAGGGGACAGGCAATAATGACAGAGCTGCTGCACCTCGTAGACGAGGACACGGAGGCGTTCAACCGCATAATGGCGGCTTTCGGCATGCCCAAAAAGACAGACGAGGACAAGCAGGCACGCTCGGAGGCTATCCAAACAGCAACGCTTTATGCCGCACAGGTGCCATTGCGCACAATGAAAGCGGCAATGCAGGTGTTTGAAATCTGCCGTGCAATGGTTATAGACGGTAACCCAAACAGCGTGTCGGATGCGGGGGTGGGCGCCCTTGCCGCACGTGCGGCCGTGCTCGGCGCGGGTCTCAATGTGAAAATAAATGCCGCAGGTTTGAAAGACCGTAACGTGGCCGGCAACCTGACGGCAGAGGCAACCGCCCTTATGAAGGAAGCTGACGAGGCAGAAAGAGAGATTATGAGACTGACAGAAGAAAAAATAAATCATTAAACTACCACACTATATGACCCATGAGGAATTTATAGCCGACATACGTGCCGGAATACCGGACGTACTGCCTGAGGCTCAGGCCTACGACACAGAGATTAACCATGCGCCCAAGCGCAAGGACATTCTGACGCCAGAAGAGAAAAAACTGGCATTGCGCAACGCATTGAGATATTTTCCCAGGCACCTGCATGCGCGGCTCGCACCAGAGTTTATGGAAGAGCTGCACAGCTACGGGCGCATCTACATGTACCGCTACCGCCCAAGGTATGAGATGTATGCCCGTCCCATCGACGAGTACCCGCACCGCTCGGAACAGGCGGCGGCCATAATGATGATGATACAGAACAATCTCGACAAGGCGGTGGCGCAACATCCGCACGAGCTGATAACGTACGGAGGCAACGGCGCAGTGTTTCAGAACTGGGCACAATACCGTCTCACTATGAAATATCTGAGCGAGATGACCGACGAGCAGACGCTCGTGATGTATTCAGGGCATCCGCTCGGGCTGTTCCCGTCGCACAAGGGAGCGCCACGCGTGGTAGTTACCAACGGAATGGTTATACCAAACTACTCGAAGCCCGACGACTGGGAGCGCTTGAACGCGCTCGGCGTGAGCCAATACGGACAGATGACGGCAGGCTCGTATATGTACATAGGGCCTCAGGGCATAGTACACGGCACAACAATCACTGTGCTGAACGCCGCACGCAAACATCTGAAACCCGGACAGGACAACATACACGGAATGCTGTTCGTGACATCGGGGCTTGGCGGCATGTCGGGGGCACAGCCCAAGGCCGGCAACATTGCGGGCGTGGTGAGCGTAACGGCCGAGATTAATCCCAAGGCCGCACAGAAACGGTACGCACAGGGATGGGTTGACGAGATGCACTACAGCCTCGACGAGCTGATACCGGCCATAAGGCAGGCCGTCAACGAGAAACGCACGGTGTCGATGGCGTATGTAGGCAACGTTGTCGACTTGTGGGAGCGGCTGGCCGAAGAAAACATCGACGTAAACCTCGGCAGCGACCAGACATCGCTGCACAATCCGTATGCCGGAGGCTATTATCCCGTGGGAATGACTCTCGACGAGTCGAAGCGCATGATGGCAGAGGAGCCGGAGAAGTTTAAGGAGCGCGTACACGCATCGCTCCGCCGGCAGGTTGCAGCCATAAACAAGCTCACGGCACGGGGCATGTACTTCTTCGACTACGGAAACGCCTTCCTGCTTATGTCGGACCGTGCCGGTGCCGACATAATGGCCGACGGCAAGCATTTCCGCTATCCGTCGTATGTGCAGGACATAATGGGGCCAATGTTCTTCGACTACGGTTTCGGCCCGTTCCGCTGGGTATGCTCGTCTGGCAAGCCCGAGGACTTGGCAGAGACTGACCGTCTGGCAGCCGAAGTGCTTGAGGACATGATGGCGGACGCACCTGCCGACATACAGGGACAGCTTGCCGACAACCTTCACTGGATACGTGAGGCAGGGCGCAACAATCTTGTCGTAGGCTCGCAGGCCCGCATTCTCTATGCCGACGCCGAAGGACGCACACGCATAGCACTGGCGTTTAACGACGCCATACGCAGCGGAAAGATAAGCCGCCCGGTGGTTCTCGGACGAGACCACCATGACGTGTCGGGCACAGACTCGCCTTTCCGCGAGACATCAAACATATACGACGGCTCACAGTTCTGCGCCGACATGGCCGTGCAGAATGTCATAGGCGACGCTTTCCGCGGAGCAACATGGGTAAGCCTGCACAACGGCGGAGGCGTAGGATGGGGCGAAGTGATAAACGGCGGCTTCGGAATGGTGATAGACGGAAGCGACGAGGCCGGAAAGCGCATACGCAATATGCTGTTCTGGGACGTAAACAACGGCATTGCGCGCCGCTCATGGGCACGCAACAAAGGCTCAATGGATGCCATAGCCAGAGAAATGGAACGCACGCCGGAACTGCAGGTGACCATGCCTAACACCGTAGACGAAGATATCTTAAACATGTATTAACCATATAATCAGCCTATGACACACACAATTAGTGCCGAGCATCTGACAATAGAGAGAATCGGCGAGATAATATACAATGGATATAAACTGGAGCTGGGCGAAGACGCTATAAAGCGTATAGAGCGCTGCCGCGAGTATCTTGACGAAAAGATACGCACAAGCAGCAAGCCTGTTTACGGAGTGACAACAGGTTTTGGCTCGCTCTGCAACGTCTCTATCGGCAAAGACCAGCTTACGCAGCTGCAGATAAACCTGATAAAGTCGCACGCATGCGGCACGGGAGACAGGGTGCCCAACGACATCGTGAAGATTATGCTACTGCTGAAGATACAGTCGCTGAGCTACGGATATTCGGGCTGCAAGATTGACACCGTGGAACAACTGATACGTTTCTTCAACAACGATGTTTATCCCGTGGTCTACAAGCAAGGCTCACTCGGCGCATCGGGCGATCTTGTGCCTCTGGCACATCTCAGTCTGCCGCTCGTAGGACTTGGAGAGGTGGAATATCAGGGAAAGGTAATAAGCGGAGCAGAGCTGCTGCGCAAGAAACGCTGGAAACCTATAGAGCTTGCATCGAAAGAAGGTCTGGCACTGCTTAACGGCACACAGAACATGAGCGCCTTTGCTGTCTGGGCACTGCTTCAGGCAGAGCGGATCAGCGACTGGGCAGACAAAATAGCCGCAATATCACTCGACGCATACGACGGGCTTATAGAGCCATTCACATACGCCGTGCATGCCGTACGCCCGCATCAGGGGCAGATAGAGACCGCGGCGCACATGCGCGAGTTGCTTGAAGGCAGCGAGATTATAAGCCGTTCGAAAGCCCATGTGCAAGACCCCTACTCTTTCCGCTGCGTGCCGCAGGTACACGGAGCCGTGAAAGACACCATACGCTATGTGCGCTCTGTGATAGACACGGAAATCAATTCGGCGACAGACAACCCTACCGTATGCCCGGACGAGGACATAATCATATCGGCAGGAAACTTCCACGGCGAGCCGATAGCGTTGCCGATAGACTTCCTGTCCATTGCCTTGAGCGAGCTGTCAAACATATCCGAGCGCCGCATCTACCGCCTTGTGTCGGGCACACGCGGCTTGCCAAGTTTCCTTGTCGCTACACCGGGTGTAAACAGCGGATTTATGATTACACAATACACGGCCGCATCGGTGGTAAGCCTCAACAAGTCGCTGGCAATGCCTTCGTCTACAGACAGCATTCCGTCGTGCCAGGATCAGGAAGACCACGTGAGCATGGGTGCCAACGCCGCCATAAAACTGTACAAGGTGGTGTTCAACACAGAGCGTGTTCTTGCCATTGAGCTGTTCAACGCAATGCAGGCTCTCGATTTCCGCCTACCTCTTAAGTCGTCGCCAAAGATTATGGAGATATACGAGGAATACAGAAAGATCGTGCCGTTTATCCTGAACGATGAGCTGATGTACCCCTACATAGAGAAATCCATAGAGTTTATTAGAAAATAATAGAAGGC
>OGLR01000596.1_pt1 | contig 15838 bp, 9 predicted proteins | sample 1572931 | NCBI WGS metagenome assembly OGLR01 (sample SAMEA2581997, study PRJEB24529) | metagenome | biome: Human gut stool | place: China | collected 2011 | reverse complement strand
TCATCATTAATGACACCAAATCGCTTGTGTTGACATTCGTTAGAGGTAAACTCGTCTCAAAAAAGATGTCCTATGGCATATAACCTGTCTAAGCTGATCTTTACTTATCATATTCGTAGTTTTGATGTCTTTTGGTTGCAAATATACAAAACTTTCCATTCTAAATCGCAACTTTTGCCAAAAACTTGCGATTCAGAATGGAAAGTTTTTGATTTTTATAGTATCTGTCACCGATGAAATAATAATCCTACAGAATAGTTAAGTCGCAGATACTCTGTTATAACAAAACAAATTTTCACGTTTTATTTTGATATTCCGTACGTTTATACTAACTTTGCAGAAGTTAGGCATTTTTGCTTGCGGCCGTTATACATAACGGCCCTACAATCTCCTAAAATAACAAAAATCAATAAACACTTTCGGCCGTTACAAGTAACGGCCCTACAAAGTAAACTAATCAACAAAATCAAAATAGAACTATGACCTTAAGATTCAACAAAATTCTAATCGTGATGGTTGCATTGCTGTTGCCGCTGTCGGCGATGGCTGCAAAGAAACAGAAAAAACAGTTGACCGACCGTGAATACTGGTGCCAGCAGGCCTACAAAATGGCTCAGCCCGTACTGGAAAACATGGCAAAGGGCGAGCTGCAGAAAAACATGGTGCTCGAAGTTTCGCCAAACTGGGACGGAAGAAACAAAAAAGTGGCTTACATGGAATGTTTCGGCAGACTGATGGCCGGAATTGCTCCTTGGCTCACACTGCCCGACGATGACTCTGCAGAAGGCGCACAGCGCAAACAGCTGAGAGAATGGGCACTGGCAAGCTACAAGAATGCCGTAGACCCACAAAATCCCGACTATCTGGCTTGGAGAGGCCACGGACAGGCGCTCGTTGACGCCGCATACGTGGCAGAGAGTTTCCTCAGAGCATACAACACTCTGTGGGAACCACTCGACGATGTGACCAAGAAACGCTATTTTGAGGAATTCACCCAATTAAGGCGCGTAGACCCTCCATACACAAACTGGTTCCTGTTCTCAAGCATCATAGAGAGCTTCCTTGCCAAGGCAGGCGCTCCGTACGACGAGTTCCGCGTGAACACCGCATGCAGGAAAACAGAGGAATGGTACGTAGGTGACGGATGGTATGCCGACGGTCCAGTTTTCGCTTTCGACTACTATACAAGCTACGTTTTCCATCCGATGTATCTGGAAACTCTCCAGGCTATGGTCGACGCTAAGGCCAACACCCGCCTTGACTATAAGAAATACTACGACCGCGAGCTTAAGAGGGCTCAAAAATTCTCCATCATCCTTGAGCGCTTCATATCACCAGAAGGCACTTACCCGGTATTCGGCCGCTCAACCCCATACCGCCTCGCCGCCATGCAGCCATTGGCTCTGATGGCATGGTACGGCAAACTGCCAAGCGACCTGACTAACGGACAGGTAAGGGCTGCGCTGACAAAAGTGATGCACAGAATGTTTGACGAGCAGAACAACTACAACGAGGGAGGCTACCTTACAATAGGATTCTGCGGATCACAGAAAAATATTGCAGACTGGTACACCAACAACGGCTCACTCTACATGACATCGTTGGCTTTCATGCCTCTCGGACTTCCTGCCACAGACCCATTCTGGACAGACGAGGCTCAGCCTTGGACTCAGGTGAAGGCATGGGGCGGACAGCCATTCCCGAAAGACCACCGTTGGGCAGACGACATACAGACTAAAGACAAATGGTAAGACGAGGCTGTAGGGCCGCTATGTATAGCGGCCGCAAATAATGTTGGTAATCAACATTTATGGTTTGCTTTTTTGCTTGCGGCCGCTATACATAGCGGCCCTACAATTTATAAAATAACAAAAATCAACAACTACAATATGAAGAGAACTATAATCTTGGCATTGGCTTTTATAGGCCTGCAGGCAGCATCGGCAAAGGACTGGACTGCCAATGAGGTGAAAGACATAATCACAAAAGTGAACAACACATGGCAGCAGAGCCATCCGAAACAGGAACGCTCGTTCTGGGACCCAGCTGTATACCACACTGGAAACATGGAGGCCGCACAATATCTGAACAACAACGACTGGTACAAATACTCTTACCAGTGGGCAGAGCAAAACCAATGGAAAGGCGCACGTGAGGCTGATAAATCAAAATGGAAATATAAAACCTACGGCGAGGGACACGATTTCGTTCTGTTCGGCGACTGGCAAATCTGTTTCCAGACCTACATAGACCTCTACAACTCTCCTATCGCCCCTGCCGACAAGGATTTCATGGTGGCAAGGGCCAAAGAGGTTATGTCGTACGAGGCCTACAGCAAAAGCAGCGACTACTGGTGGTGGGCAGACGCACTGTATATGGTTATGCCCGTTATGACAAAGATGTATAAGCTCACCGGCGACAAGCAATATCTCGACAAAATGTACGACAACTGGCAGTATGCAAACAGCATAATGTACGACAAGGAGACAGGCCTGTATTTCCGCGACGGAAAGTATATCTATCCGAAACACAAAACCAACGCCGGAAAGAAAGACTTCTGGGCACGGGGCGACGGCTGGGTAGTGGCCGCCTTCGCAAAAATTCTGAAAGACCTGCCTAAGAGCGACAAACACCGCAAGACCTACATACAGTACTACAAAAAAATTGTAAAAGGCGTGGCAAATTGCCAGCAGGAGGAAGGCTACTGGACACGCTCCATGCTCGACCCCGAACAGGCTCCGGGCAGAGAGACCAGCGGCACCGCCCTGTTTGCCTACGGCATTCAGTGGGGTATAAACAACGGCTATCTGCCGGCAAAGAAATATCAGAAAGTTGTTGACAAGGCCTGGGAATATCTTGCAACTGTTGCTCTGCAGCCCGACGGCACCGTTGGCTACGTCCAACCAATTGGAGAGAAAGCCATCCCCGGACAAGTTGTAAACCAGAAGAGCGTGACAAACTTCGGAACAGGCGCATTCCTGCTCGCAGCATGTGAATATGCGAGACATCTGGAAAAATAAAAACAACATATAGTCTTGCCCCTTCTTTCCTTTTGAAGACGGGGCAAGACTGCGTTAAGGAATATATACTCGTTGCAACTACACAGAAAACAGACTAATATGAAAAATCTACTATTGACACTACTTATTATTGCTATATACACCACCACTATGGCTCAGCCACGATATGACAAGGGCAATATAGTGAAAGAGAAATTGGACAGGGGTGTCGTGGCAATAAAGAATAACGGCACGGTCACTGTGTCATGGCGGCTCCTGTCGGCTGACGACAGGAATGCCGCATTCAACATTTTCCGCAACGGTAAGAAAATCAACAAAAAAGCCCAGAAGAAAGGAGGAACTTTTTTCGTTGACAACAACCCGTTAGCCGAAGATGCCGTCTACGAGGTGAGAGGCGGATGCTCTGACGGAAAATTCTGCCTGAAAGCTGATGCCGCAGACGGTTTTATAGGCATAAAACTCGACAAGCCGGCAGATATGACAATGCCCGACGGAAGGGTATGTACATACAGTGCCAACGACTGCTCGGTGGCCGATGTTGACGGCGACGGCGAATACGAGATAATTTTAAAATGGGACCCGTCGAACTCTGCCGACAACTCAAGAGCCGGGTATACGGGTAACGTATTCTTCGACTGCCTGAAACTTGACGGCACACGGCTGTGGCGCATAGACATGGGGCAGAACATCAGGGCTGGAGCACACTATACGCAATTCATGGCCTACGACTTCGACGGTGACGGGAAGGCCGAGCTTATGATGAAAACGTCTGACGGCACCATCGACGGCACAGGAAAGGCCATTGGCGACCCGTCGAAAGACTGGCGGTGCCATGAGAAAGGCGGCTGCTTTGGCAGAATAATGGAAGGGCCGGAATATCTGACTGTATTCAACGGACTGACGGGAGCCGCCATGAAAACTGTTGACTACATACCCGACCGCGGACCGCTCCGCAGCTGGGGCGATGACCACGGCAACCGCTCAGAGCGGTATCTTGCAGGTGTGGGATATCTCGACGGCAAAAAAGCCTCTGCCATATTCTGCCGTGGCTACTACACCAGAACTGTGATAGCCGCATGGGACTGGGACGGAAAAGAGCTGACAAGCAGATGGGTGTTCGACACTAACAACCCTGAGTGGAAATCGTATGCTGGGCAGGGGAACCACAATCTGAGAATTGCCGATGTTGACGGTGACGGACGGGACGAGATAACATTCGGCTCAATGGCGGTCGACGATAACGGTAAAGGATTATACAATACAGGTTTCGGACACGGCGATGCGCTGCACCTGATGCCTTTCTATCCCGACAGCGACAAACTGCAGGTGTGGGACTGCCATGAGAACAAACGCGACGGCAGCGACTTCCGTGATGCCGCCACAGGAAAGGTTATATTCCAAATACCAGGAAACTTCGACGTAGGCCGCTGCATGGCCGCCGACATAGACCCGACAAACAAGGGTGTGGAGATGTGGAGCGCAAACAGCGGAGGCATTAGAAACGTGAGGGGCGAGCTGGTAAAACCGCAAGAATATTCGGAGCCAAGCATGGAGCCAAGAAAGAGACGGGGAATGTCTACAAACTTCGGAATATGGTGGGACGGCGACCTGCTGCGCGAGCTGCTCGACCACGAGACGGTCCAGAAATACGACTGGAAGACTGGAAAAGTGAACGTGATAAAGAGATTTGAAGGACGTTTCAACAACTGGACAAAGTCGAACCCTTGTCTGAGCGGCGACATCATAGGTGACTGGCGAGAGGAGGTACTGATAAGAAATGAGGAAAGCACAATGCTAAGACTCTACGTAACAGACATACCAACCACCCACCGCATCTGCTGTCTCATGGAGGATATTCCATACCGTCTGAGCGTAGCCACTGAGAATGTGGCATACAACCAGCCACCTGAGACAGGCTTTTATCTGGGGACAAAATAAAATGTAGGGCCGCTATGTATAGCGGCCGCAAGCAAAGATTTCAAATATCCAAAGAATATGTTTTACTAATTGCGGCCGCTATACATAGCGGCCCTACATTTTTAGTTTATTTAATTCTGCTTTTCCCGCCTTTTATATATATACCTTTGTCTGGCTCTGCAGAAAGCAACTTGCCGTCAGCAGAATAAATGTTGGAATTGGAATACACTGATGATATTTTCGGAGAGCTGATGCCAGATGTAAGCTGAGACAATTCCCCGGCAGTGAGTGCTATGTCGTAGAGACGGAAGTTATCGAGAGTGCCGACAACATCGCCATTGTCGGAATTGTTGTCCCACCACTGTGTACGCCCTATATAGTTTCTGCCGTCGTTGCCGTCAGGCGCAGCCTGCCACGGCTCGTATGTTACTTTTGTTCCCGATGCCACTTTTACGCCGTTGGCATATATCGTGGTGTTTTTTGTTGCCGCGTCAAAAGTCACGGCAATGGTTGTTTTTGTATTCAGCGCCATGGCATTTGCCACAGCCTCAACCATAAGAGTTGTGCCGCCTCCCAATTTCTCGCCGGCGCCATAAAGGAAGCTGCTGTTTATACGGCAAAACACGCTGTTGCCGCTATTTGCGCCAAAATCGTAGAAGCGCGGAAGCTTGCCACGGTTGGCAAGTGAGGCATCGATGATAAAGGTGTACGAGCGCAAATTTTTCAGCAGTCCCGCAGGTGCTATTCCATATCCGTTTATTGAGAAAGTTGTTGGCTGATTGGCCGACAAGTCGAGTGTGCCGTTGACCTTTGCCGAGCCCATAACCTTCATGTCGTTTCCACGTCCGCTGAGGTCTTTTACATATTTGGCGGCACCATCGGCATATACATCCTCTTCCTCGAAATCGTATCTTACGAGCAGGTTGTTTGTTATGTCGCGTGGAAACACTGTGGTTTTAAACTCCCGTGTCTGCGAGCCTGCTGTTGCCGTGAGCGTAACTTCGGTTTCTGCTGTTGGCAATTTTACAATGCCGTCTTGAGCGATGATGCCGGGATTTGACGATGTCCAGCTGACACTGGTTCCACCTACAGAGACAGGCAGAACAATATCAGTTACAACTTTCTCCGGCACAGAAAGTTGCCTTACCGCCAACATGGTTTTCATGCAGTCCATCTCATCTTGATTTAGCGCACGGCCCCATGTCAGCGTCTCGCCCTCTATAGTGCCATCCTCAACATCGGCAAAGGCAATGCCGAGGGCTGGAATTTTCAGCTCAAGGGTCTCGTTGCGGTACAGCATCAGATAACTGCCGTCGCAGATGAGCGAGATGGCTGCTGTCTGAATTTTTGTAGGATGAAAATCGCCAGATGTTCCCGTAGATGTTGTTGCCCAGTCGTCGGAAGTAAGGAACTGGCTTGTGCTCTTATAGACATTACCGCCAACTGAGACGTAGAGTTTCGTATCTGTGCCAAGACCAACCTCGATATTTCCAGTTGTGAAGAAAACACCTTGATAGTTGTCCATATTGAGACGGGCAAAACGTGTAATGGTGAATGCCTTATCGCCGTCATTTGCGTTTGCGCCCAAATTGAGGTCTGCCGCCTCGTATGGCAGCTCTGCATCGGTCATTATGCAGGTTGGATAGCCTTTGGGGTAGTTTTTGTTCACCATCCAGTAGTAGTAGTCGCCATTCATCCAGGCAAGTCTCAGCTTGGCTTTGGCTGAGCCTGGGAGTATAAACGGACGGACATTGTTTTTATTGGAATTTTCCGTCAACTGCTCCTGAGATACAACTTTGCCGTCGTCGCCTATTACATATTTCCAAATTTCGTAGACACCATCCTTGTTGTAGGTGCCATTGGTGGTAGGTATCGACATGTACAAATTGTTGATTGAGTCCGGGTCAAGGGCCATACCGCCCGAATAGCACCGCTCTGTAGAGTTCCAGTTCTGGTGGAAGGCATGACCGGCATACTGTACCCACGTGTCGCGCCACTGCGAGCCGGTCCACCGTGCGTAGTGGTAAACGTGGGTGGTTTTTGCGTTGTCGATGTGCGTCAGGGCAATCACAGGATTTTCGTCATTGTCGAGTGCAATCTGCCAAACCCAATTTCGGCAGTTCGCCGTTTTGTCAACTATGGTGTTTGGATATGACGAGGCATAGCTGTCGGTCTTGCTGACACTGAAAACTCCGTCAGCCACCTTCTTCAAGGTGTTTCCCTTTATGTCCTTCAATATAGGGCCGTTGCCGTTGTTTATGTCAATAACGTTGAAATACAGCCAGTTGGGATATTCATTATCTGGATGTCCTGTTGTGTAGGTGAGATAAATCTTGTCCTTGCCGTTGCTGTAATATTTCGCATACGGGCGCGCTCCCGTGCTCTGCACAATCTGGCGTGGGCCGAAGTCTACGGTGACATCATCGTTGGTGTCAGGCATGGTCAGACGGGCTATTGTAGGATGCCAGTTTATGCCACGCCAACAGAGATAAATGTGGTCCGGGTCGTCACTCAGAATAAATGGCGACGGATAGGTTGTGTTGTTGGCTGTTTTTATGAACTTCTCCTCACCAAGCATTGTTATGTCGCCCGGTTTCCGGGAAATGCGGTACCAGATTTTAGCCTCATCGGTGTGGCGCGTGTAGAAAATCATGATGCGCTTGTCGGGCAAGACTATGAAAGTCGGATTGTTGTGGTCGTCGGGCTGGAAATAGCTCCTCACCAGCACCTCTGTACGTTTGTTTGTTGTCCAGTCAATCTGCGTGGCCTTCACGTTGCCATGAACATCAATATAGCCGAGATATGATGCGTTGATTCCGGCGTCGACATCCTGATAGTGGATGGCACGGGGATCAGCAAACCAGCACCATGCGCCCTCTGCGCTGACAACATCCGCAGCAAAGGAATACAACGCAGAGAAAACAAAAAGAATAGAATAAATAAGTCTGCTCATTAGTCTTTTTATGATAGTTAGATATAACAGATTTGGTAATATGCAAAAAATAACTTGCGCAATAATTGTATACTATGCGTCCTCGAGAGGATAACTTGCGCTATAATTTGAACTATGCGTCCCGATAGGATAACTTGCGCTATAATTTGAACTATGCGCCCCGAAGGGGCAACAAGCGCACAGCCCAGGGCACCGCCCTGGATAACAGGCATTCGTAGCAATGCACCCTGCAAGGGCAAAAGCATAATTGCATTATGTTATTTTTTAAATATTACTTGACAGAATGGAAAAAGGAGAGTGAAGAGTTAAGAACGAAGAGTGAAGAAACAAATATAAAAAACTAACGGATTCTTCGTTCTTCACTCTTCACTCTTCGTTCTTCACTCTTCACTCTTCACTTAAATTACTCCGCTCCAGCCAGAGGTGACGGAGTGGTATACGTGCGTGCTCCCAGCTCCTTGTCGAGCATATAGAGTCCGTATCCGTTGTCCTTTATCATTTTCAGGTTATCGATGATGGTCTGTGCGTTCTCCTCTTCCTCAACCTGCTCGTCGATGAACCACTTCAACATGCTCTGAGTGGCGTAGTCGTTCTCCTGGGTGGTGAGGGCGAAAAGACTGTTAATCAGTCCGGTAACCTTCTGCTCGTGTGCGAGAGTGCTCTCGAAAACATCGAGGATAGAGTTCCATGATGTAGGCACCGCGTCAATTGGCTGCAATGTCACTACGCCACCACGGGAAACTACATAGTTGAAGAAAATCTTGGCATGGTCCTGCTCCTCACGGAACTGAACCTCAAACCACTTTGCCATACCCGGCTGACCGTTTGCATGGCAATGGGCTGCCATTGACAAATAAAGATAAGCCGACCACATCTCGGCGTTAATCTGGGCATTGATAGCCTCTTCTACTTTTTTGTTCAGCATAATAATATATTTTAAATATTAAACGTTCGCTTTGCAAAAATACAGAAAAGTAATGAGAAAAACAGAGGCTTGGATATAAAAAAATCAAAAATGACAGAAAAAAAGATAAAAGACAAGCAATATGTTATCACTTAAAAAACAAAAAGATGGCAGGACGTAAAACATAGAGTCCTTTAATATTTAACGGTGGTAATTTTTAGAACCCACATTAATTGTTAAATATTTACAACAAAATCAACAACGTTGGATATTTATATCTATTTTTGTAACCGATGAATAACCTTTGCCTATGAGAAAGCCTGTTTTTCTGCTGATGTGCCTGCCGCCGCTCTTTTCTTGTAAGGGACAGGACGGCATAAAGATGCCGCTCAACATGTTTCACAATGGAGACATAATTGTAAACAAGCAGATATCTTTCAACGACATTGCCCAAAAGGGAACTGATGTTGTATGGGACATCAGTAATGCTGATGTTCTAAGTAAACAATTCAAGGTGAAGTACTCTGATGTTGCCGGCAGTAAACACCGTATGGCATGCACAGAGCGCACCACGATGTACTACTACGACTTGCAGACAGACAGCCTGCTTGTCGGCGGTTTTGAGAACAACACCACAAAAATAGATTATGACATAAAGGAGGTCTATCTCCGTTTTCCCATGAAATATGGCGATTCTTATTCTGGTGTTTTTCATGGAACAGGCATGTATTGTGACAAAATAGCCATACGCAGTTTCGGGCGGTATAAAGTGGAGGCTGACGCTTATGGAACTTTAATATCTCCAGAATGCGACACCCTGTATAATGTCACACGCCTGCATACAATACGTCTCGTTTGCGGACTCCGTTATCCGGCAGACAGCCTGCAGGCAATATCCTCAACTCCGCTGAATGCTGACAGCATAGACATGTATATCAATAACGGCATGTTTATGATGAGAACCGATATATACCGGTGGTATGCTGAGGGATACCGTTATCCTGTTTTGGAAACACAGACAACATCTTTGCATGGAGCCGATACAGAGCCGTATGTGACAACTTATTATTATCCTCCTTCCGCACAGGAACTGACTGATTACCCTGGCGCAGACGGAGTGCCCAAAGCATATACACCGCTGAAAAACTCAGGACGCGGCTCCAATAACTGCAGCCTCGCATGCAATATCAGTAAAATTGAGCAGGAACGGATTAATATAGAATTCAGCCTCCCGGCTTCCGCAGAGATCTCGTATGGAATATATACGGCAGACGGGAAAACCGTATATGCCGGTGAGAAGAGAAAAATGAGAGAGGGGACCCACCATGCAAGTATAGATATATCCTCATGCAGGAGCGGCGTATACATCCTGCGCATAGACGCTGACGGGGACAGCCATACTGAGAAAATAACAATAAAACGATGAGAACAGACAGTTTTATATATAAGATGCTGACGATACTGCTGATGTTGCCGGCTGTATCGGAGATAAATGCGCAGATTTATCCGGTACACAACATCCAGTCTCCGGAGGTCGCAAACCTTGGAATGTACGGCACCATACCTGTAAGCCATTATACAGGAATTCCGGATATCTCGATTCCGTTGTATGACATAAAAGTTGGAGATTATGTACTTCCACTATCTGTAAGTTATCACCTTGCCTCGGTAAAGCCTAATTTGCCTGCTGGAATACTCGGCATGGGATGGAGCCTCATGGCAGGCGGATATATCACCCGCACTGTCAACTGTGTTTACGACGAGTTGTGCGGAGACGACAATATATGTCATGGCTTTTATTCCAACGCGTCAAAAATGAGAAACATCTCCAACCAGTCGTTTGCACAGATGACAAAAGACAATTTGCGTGGAGATGATTTCTTTGAGCTTACCCCTGATGAGTTCTCGTTTAATTTCTGCGGATATACAGGAAACTTCTATTATAACGAGGACGGCGGATGGACAGTCGTCTCCGATTATGACATAAAAGTGGAGTTCAATCCAGCAAACGGAGAGGGTTTTATTAACAGGAAACAGTTGGAAAAACGGTTTAACACTTCTGGTTGGGATGACATGGAGAACAACAACAGGTTCTTCAACAAATTCACTCTTATAACACCAGACGGCTGCCGCTATGAGTTCGGCGGCCTGTCGGCCACTGAGTTCAGCATCCCTTATTATGCCCGCAAACATAGTCCTCTGATACCAACAACATGGAGACTGTCAAAAATAACTACTACAGACAAACGTGAGATTAGTTTTACCTATGACGCCACGGCAAAAATGTGTGATATACGTTACGTCCCCCAATACCGTATGCAATATGGTACTGTGCAGGAACAGGACACCCCTGACCATATCGGCTGGCGCGGCTTTACGGGCTTCCTGCTGTTCCCCGTAAGCCTCACATCAATTGACGCTCCAAACGAGACAATAGATTTTACATATTTTAAAGACCGGAGCTACGGATTCAGATTTACAAACAGCAGCAAGGTCCTATATTGGGAAAAAAGCTCAGACGGAGGTGCAAGATACCAGACATACTCAAAAAATATAGAAGACCCGACATCGCAGTTTTTCGTATTTATGGGTGTGGGAAAATATGATAGTGAGAGCCGCACACGCGAGGTGATAGCAGACTCGCTCAAGCACAATGTACTGCACCGTATTGCCATAAAGAACAAACTTACAGGAAACGGTCATTCTATTTATTTTGATTATGTCCAAAATATGTATGACAGGCTCAAACTGACATCGATAATTACAAGAACTGGCATTCCCAATATAATAAAAGGACAATATGGCTACGAGATACCAGATGAGACATCGGGTGATGACATGCCTGTATATAGTCTCATATATGACAAAAACCAAACAATGCCTTACAGGTATTCAATGGCGAGAACCGACTCTTGGGGCTATTATAATGGAAAGGATGAGAAAGGAGATGGTGACGTGAGAATTGGGGACTATCCGTCATATACAACAATACTCCCCTCGTTGTCTGCGACAAAAGCAGAGACGCTGTCGGAAATAATATACCCCACCAAAGGCAGGACAACATTTACATACGAGCAGCACAGTTACTCAAAAATAGTATCGTCTAACCATATCTCACTTACAAGCAAGACTGGATATGCCGGCGGGCTAAGAGTGGCGGAGATAAAAAACTATAATGAAGACAACTCCCTCATAGGCAAAAAAAAATATTATTATTCGGAGACTAAGAGCGGAAAGAGCAGCGGTATATCCAAGGGCATGCCGGTGCACAGCGTGTCGTATACGGATGGCAGTGTCAGGCTGGAGCTTAAGTCGACAGGAGACTTTCAGACTCCTGCCACCAATCAGAACAGCCCAGACGTGGGATATTCGTGTGTGATAGAGGAGACCCTCGATGCCGGCGGGCACTCCATGGGGTGGACGAGATACCGGTACTCCAATTACGACACCGACATATTCGGCACTCCCCATCCCGACAGCATATACATTTATGGCACAGCCTCTGGCGGAGACGCAATAGCCCCATACACAAGCCACGCCCGGGAGCGCGGCAGATTACTGTCGGAAGAGGTTTATGACAGCAACGGCAATTTAAAAAGTAAGAGAACCATAAAATATGAGAGGACCGGGCATCCGGCGTTCAAAACGGCATACCAGCAGAACGTGATTTTGAATTACAATCCTTTCTATTTCTGTGACGCGAGCTTCGGCTGGCTGGCAAAGACCACAACATACAGCTTTTTGCCAAAGGCCGTATGTGACACCGTGTATACAAAAAGCGGGGCTTACAGCTCATCCTCTACATATTTATACAACACTGCCAAACTTGTAAAATCCCAAAGCACACAGACGAGCGACAAAACAGTAAGAAATGTGGAGTATAAATATCCGTCCGATTATGCGGAATACAACTGGATGACACGACAAAACATATTGTCGCCCGTAATAGAGAAACGCACAACAGAGGGCGCATACAAATGTACAGAGAAGTTTGAATACAAGTCGGCCGGCGGGCAGATACCGTATATCAGCAAAAAAACGACATCGTGGGGGGACGGCCCGGCAAGCAGGACCGATTTTAAAGTGAACGCAGTCAATGCTTACGGGAAACCTACTGAGGTAGAGACCGACGGGCGGACCGACGTGTATTACTGGGGCTTTGACGGACAGAAACTGTTCATAAAGATAGAAAATGCCACCCTGGCTATGGCGGAAAGCATAATTGGGGAAGAAGCTGAGATTTCCAAATACCCAGAATTCCCAAACTACCTCAACTATGGCAATGTGTCGGAGAGGCATCTGATGCCAAATTCCATATTCCATATCTATTTGTACAATTTGGACATGGATATGTATGCGGAAATCAAGCCCGACGGCTCAGCCATACTATATAAGTATGATAGGCTCGGACGGCTTCGGGAAAAATACTATGAGGAAGAGGCGACTTATGATAAGAAAATAATAAACCAATACGATTACCATTATAAGCAATAGTCTTTGGACAGCATCATTAACAACAAAAAAATAATCCTATGTCAACACGTATCAGATTTATATCATATTTGCTGCTTGCCTTATTTTTACCGTTAGATTTCTACGGGCAAGAAAACGGCGAGTACGTCTTGCCGCCTTACGAATGCGAGGAGCCTATAGAGCACCTTTATGCCGATGACAACGAGAGCAGCGTCGTAATTTTCACCAGCAGTACGGGCAATCTGGCAGAGGGCACAACCACCGTGATGTTCTATGACGGTATGGGCAGACAGAAAGCTGAGGTTGGTGTCGGCATAAGCCCTGGACATAACGACATTGTGACGCTCTATGAGTATGACGGCATGAACCGTAAGACACGCCAGTGGCAGCCATCAGCCATGACAAACTCACTCAATGGCGATTACGCCAGCTATTCCCAATATTCTACAGCCGCACAGACCACTTGGCAGGACGCAAATCCATATACTGATTATGAGTACGAGCAGATGCCTGGCGGTATGGTTGTCAGGACAACTGGCCCCGGCAGCATGTGGCGCAGCAGAAACCGCAGCAAGAGGAGCGAATACCTGACAAACGTGTCGGGCAACGACACCCTTAACTGTATACGGTACACGGTAGGCAGCGGCACGAGTGGCATCCCTCCGCTGACGGCTTCAGGAAACTATCCATCAGGAACACTCATGGTAGAGCGCATGTCCGATGAGGACGGCATAACCGTAATGGAGTTCAGCGACCGTCAGGGACGCACGCTTCTATCACGCAGGATAGAGTACAACGGAGGCGGACGAATACTGCATGACACATATTTTGTTTACGATGACAACGGCAACCATGTCATGACTTTGCCGCCCCTGTTGTCTGATATTTGTCATTCTGGCACAGTTCCTCCAGGCAGCATCGAGGAATACGCCTATATCTACGGCTATGACATACGCAACCGCCGTTGCTCGTCAAAAATGCCGGGTGCAGGAACCGTTTATACCGAATATGACGGTGCAGACCGCCCACTGTTTGTACAGACCGCTGTACAGCGCAGCCGTAACGAGAGCACTTTCCACATTTACGACGCCTTTGGCAGGGAATGTCTTACAGGCACCTGCAGTTACAACATTCCTGCCACCTCTGCTTCCATACGCACCACGGTGCCACGCTGCACATATACAGGTGGCTCAGATGCTCTCATGGGGTACACTCTCCAGAATCTCTCGCTCACTGATGCCCGTGTCCTTACCGCAACATATTATGACGAGTATGACTTTGCCAGCGGTAAGGCAGAACTGTCTTACACACCAGCGGAAGGCTTTGGCGAAAGGTATAATAAGGCGCAGGGGCTGGTAACGGGACGCACCACTGCGGTTTTGTCAAAAAACAAGTCTGATGTGTCATATCTTTATGAGGCAATGTATTATGACGAGCGTCAGCGCATGATACAGAAGCGGGGCACCAACTACGCTGGAGGCACAGACTCCCATTTCTATGCATACGAACATCTCGGACACGAGACGGCGCACAGGCATGTGCACACATCGCATATACAGCCAAAACCCGCCACGACAACGATAGAGACTTCCAGCTCGTATGACCATGCCGGACGGCTACTCACCGTCACACACAGCGTGAACGGCAGTGCTCCCGTAACTATTAGGAATATAACTTACGATGAGCTTGGCCGCATAAAGACCGACAGCCGCAACGGCAGCCAGCTACTTGCACAGACCTATGGCTACAACGCGCGCTCATGGGTGACAGGCATCAGCGGAAGCCTGCTCAACATGTCCATGCGCTACGGGCTTGACCACGACGGGCAGGAGTCTGCTTTCAACGGCAACATGGCATCCATGGAGTGGAAGGCAGGAAATGGGAGCAACCGCCGTTACAGTTTCCGCTACGACGGAATGTCGCGTCTTGCAGAGGCAAGATATACCGAAACGGACAGCGGGAATGCTGGAAGATACAACACCTCATACAGCTACGACAAGCATGGCAACATTGAGTCGCTGGGCCGCAACGGACTGCAGGACGGCGGTACATTCGGCAAGGTCGACGAGCTTTACTATGAATACGATGGCAACCGCCTCTGCAAGGTGAGCAACGCCGTGGAAGCGCCTTTGTACAAGGGCGCGATGCACTTTGCCGACGGTGCGGACGAGGATATGGAATACAGCTACGACGCGGACGGCAACATGACCGCAGACAAGAACAAGGGCATAGGCGGCATATCGTATAATATTCTGAATCTTCCAGAGCATATCTCGTTCGACAGCGGAAAGTATCTTGACATTGCCTACAGCTCCACGGGTGAGAAACTGCGCTCTCTTTACCGCCTGAATCCTCCCCAGATACACGAGCCGGGGATAAAATCATTGTCCTCAGGTATTCCCGTACCTGGCGACAGCATTGGCGGACAGGTTTATCCCACACGTCCCGGCATCAAAGACTCCCTGATTTCCTGGGTTATGGCGTACGGCATGCACCGTACAGATTATTGCGGCGACATAATTTATGAGGATCTTAACCCGACTCCCAGCCGCATCCTTTTCGACGGTGGCT
>OGLR01000594.1_pt1 | contig 15882 bp, 14 predicted proteins | sample 1572931 | NCBI WGS metagenome assembly OGLR01 (sample SAMEA2581997, study PRJEB24529) | metagenome | biome: Human gut stool | place: China | collected 2011 | reverse complement strand
GCCGTTTCAAGAAGAGCGGCATTAAGTACATCGACTACAAGGATCCAGAGTTCTTGAAGAAGTTCCTCAACGAGCAGGGCAAAATCCTTCCTCGCCGCATCACCGGTACTTCTCTCAAGTATCAGCGCCGCGTGGCACAGGCTGTTAAGCGTGCCCGCCAGATTGCACTGCTTCCTTTCGTAACCGATTTGATGAAATAATTTAAGGAGGATACATAATGGAAATAATACTGAAAGAAGATATCATCGGTCTTGGCTACAAGAACGATATTGTGAATGTTAAGAACGGCTATGGCCGCAACTATCTTATTCCGCAGGGCAAAGGCGTTATCGCTTCTCCTTCAGCAAAGAAGGTTCTTGCTGAGAACCTGAGACAGCAGGCTGCCAAGCTCGCCGCTCAGAAGGCTGAGGCAGAGAAGAAGGCCGTTGCTTTCGAGGGTCTTGAGCTTGTAATCACAGCTAAGGTTAGCGCAACAGGCGTACTCTACGGTTCTGTTAACGCCGCTAAAGTTGCTGAGGAACTTGCAAAGAAGGGCATCGAGGTTGACCGTAAGATTATCACTATGCGTGATGCCAAGAAGGTTGGCGACTACGAGGCTACTGTTCACTTCCACAAGGAGGTCGAGGTTAAGGTTCCTGTAAAGGTTGTTGCAGAGGACGACGCTCCCGCTGCAGCTCCAGTTGAGACTGCCGAGGCTCCTGTTGCAGAAGCTCCTGTAGTGGAGGCTACTGAGGAAGAGGCACCATCAGCAGAATAATACTGTAAAGCATCTATCCATAACCCCGATTCATTCCCATGGAGTGTCTCGGGGTTTTATGGTCTTTATAAATTAAGTTTTTTATTACAACTATAATCACATATTTTTCTACACTATGAAAGCATTTGTTTTCCCCGGACAGGGTTCACAGTTTGTAGGCATGGGCAAAGAGCTCTACGAGAACAACGCAACGGCAAAGGCTCTTTTCGACAAGGCCGACGAGATACTTGGTTTTAAGATTACTGAAATAATGTTTGCCGGAACCGACGAGCAGCTTAAGCAGACCAACGTTACCCAACCAGCCGTATTCCTGCACAGCGTAATTACGGCATTGTGCCTTGGTGACGGTTTCAATCCAGATATGGTTGCAGGACACTCTTTGGGTGAGTTCTCTGCACTTGTTGCCGCCGGCGCAATCAGTTTCGAAGACGGAGTGAGGCTTGTTGCCGCACGTGCCAACGCCATGCAGAAAGCTTGTGAGGCCAATCCCGGACTCATGGCTGCCATCATTGGCCTTCCTGACGAGAAAGTAGAGGAGATTTGCAGCCATATTTCTGCCGAAGGCGATATTGTTGTCGCAGCCAACTACAACTGTCCCGGCCAGCTCGTAATCTCAGGTACTGTTGATGCCGTCAACAAGGCTTGCGAGGCTCTTAAGGCAGCAGGTGCGAAGCGTGCCCTGCCTCTGAAGGTGGGCGGAGCATTCCACTCTCCACTCATGCAGCCTGCCAAGGAAGAGCTGCAGGCAGCTATCGAGAAGACATCTTTCTCTACTCCTAAGTTCCCTGTTTATCAGAATGTTGACGGAAAGCCACATACCGATGCTGAGGAAATTAAGGCAAACCTCATCGCACAGCTTACAAGCTCTGTACGCTGGACATCAAGTGTTCAGAACATGATTGCCGACGGTGCCAACGAGTTTACAGAGTGTGGTCCAGGCAAAGCCCTTCAGGGAATGATCGGACGCATTGGCAAGGATCTTACTGTTACAGGTATTCAGTAAGCAGGAGGTTCTGAATAGAAACCATGATGATTTCACGGGACCGATTTATGAATAAAAAAATAATAATCTATCAAATCTTCACACGTCTTTTCGGCAACCGCAACACCACCCGCAAGGTGGCAGGCTCGGTTGCCGAGAACGGTGTGGGAAAGATGAATGACTTCGACACCAATGTGTTGCGCCATATTCACGACCTGGGTGTAACGCATATCTGGTATACAGGTATCGTCCGTCATGCCACAAAAACCAATTATGCCTCTTATGGCATACCAGTTCAGAACCCTCTCGTTGTAAAAGGCGAGGCCGGTTCTCCATACGCCATTGTTGACTATTACGATGTCGACCCCGACATTGCTGTCGATATCGACAGACGAATGGAGGAGTTTGAAGAGCTCGTAGAGCGTACACATAAGGCCGGTATGAAGGTTGTCATCGACTTTGTGCCAAACCACGTCGCACGTGAATATAAGTCGATAAAAAAGCCTGTAGGAGTGAGAGGTCTCGGCCAAGATGATGACACAGCCAAAAATTTCTCACAGCAAAACAATTTCTATTATACAGGTGCGAAGCTTGACCTCTCTGGTGTCTCGGCATATAAAAACCGTGCGGATGCTGATGCCGACTATACCGAAAACCCAGCCAAGGCTACAGGCAACGACCGTTTTGACAACAGGCCAAGCGATAACGACTGGTATGAGACAGTGAAGCTGAACTATGGTGTTGACTATTGCAACGGACGCGGACGCAGCTATCATTTCGATCCTATCCCGAGCACGTGGACCAAGATGACAGACATACTGCTCTTTTGGGCGGCAAAGGGTGTGGATGCTTTCAGATGCGATATGGCAGAGATGGTTCCTGCGTCATTCTGGAGCTACGCAACCACGATGGTGAAAAACAGATACCCTCAGATTGATTTCATCGGTGAGGTCTACGACGGAAACCAATACCGCACATTCGTCCAGTCTGGTTTTGATTATCTCTACGATAAAGTCGGCATGTACGACACTATCCGTGGCGTAATCTGTGGCCAGAGGCCGGCTTCTGCCATCACATATCAGTGGCAGACCGTTGGCGATATTGCCGAGCACATGCTCTATTTCCTTGAGAACCACGACGAGCAGCGCATCGCCTCCGACTTCTTCTGTGGCGATGCCTGGAAAGCCATTCCCGGCGTGGTAGTAAGCTCATTGCTCATGCGAAATCCATTCATGCTCTATGCCGGACAGGAGTTTGGAGAAAAGGGTATGGATGAAGAGGGTTTCTCTGGGCGCGACGGACGTACAACAATTTTTGACTATTGGTCGCTTGACACATTGCGTTATGGATATTTCGACCGCCGCCATCTTACAAAAGAGACCAAGGCTCTGGCTATAAAATATCAGCAGATATTGAGAATTGCCAATAACGAAAAGGCTGTTTATGATGGCGAGTTCTTCGACCTGATGTATGTTAATCCTGCCTCACGCCATTTTAATCCACGGTCTGTTTATGCTTTCTTGCGTAAGTCTGGCAACGAGGTTCTTATGGTTATGGCAAACTGCTCTGGTGAGAGGCTTGATACAAGAGTTGTTATACCTGACCATGCTTTCGACTATCTGGGGTTGAGGGAAATGGAGGTAAACGCTGTTGATTTGCTTACAGGCGATGAGCAGACCGTGATGCTTGAGCGCAACGGACTGTTCCCTGCCGACCTCAAGCCTTATAATGTGCGTGTATTCAAATTCTCTATAATGAAAGAAGAAAAAAAGATTGTGCTTAATGACCACAACAAGGACGAGTTCCCGCCAGCGCACACAGCCGAGCACCTGCTTAATCAGGTGATGGTGAGGATGTTTGGGTGCGAGCGTTCACGTAATGCTCATATCGAGCGCAAGAAGAGCAAAATCAGCTATGTGCTCGACAGGAAGCCGACACGCCAGCAGGAGAAAGCTATTGAGCAGCAGATGAATGAGCTTATCAATGCTGACATGCCTGTAACTTTCGAGTTTGTCGACAAGGATAATCTGCCTGCGGGAATCGACAAGACAAGACTGCCTGACGATGCCTCACAGATGATTAGACTCGTAAAAATTGGCGAATTCGACATTTGCCCCTGCATTGGTAAGCATGTTCGCTCTACAGGCCAGATTGGACGTTTCGAATTGCTTGGCACCAACTGGGACGAGGAGAAGAAATCGTTCAGAATTCGTTTCAAGGTCGTACAGTAATAATCAACAGCTGTCGGTTTGCGAAATCATAATACAATACTGACTATCCCCGTCTCGGACTCTACTGGCGGATCCGGTGTACAGGCAGATATAAAAACTATCTCTGCCCTGGGAGGTTATGCGGTTTCGGCAATAACCTCGATAACTGTTCAGAACACGCTTGGTATTCAGGAGTTTTACGATTTGCCGGCGGAGATAGTTGCCGGACAGATAGAGGCTATTGTCAATGATGTTCAGCCATACGTGATAAAAATCGGACTTATACGGTCTGTTGCGCTCGTTGATGTTGTTGTTGATGTATTGAGACGTTACAAGCCATGCCACGTTGTCTACGACCCCGTATTCGTGTCAAGCAAGGGTGAGCGGCTTGTAAGCGATGATGTTGTTATTCAAATCCGTCAGAAACTTCTGCCGTTATGCACTATCGTTATCGGACAGCGAATGGCAAAACACGGACAAAACAACGCATATTCAAGTGCCGTGGCGTTCTATCTCTCGCAGGATATGTCGATAGAGGAGTCTGAGAATCGTGCCAATGTTTATGTCAACAGCCATCAGCCTGCATTGGAGTCTTTGTATGACCGTTCTTCTGAGCTTTATTCAGAATTTATCTCAAATGTTGAGGCGCATCATGCCACAAACAGCGATGTCGCCTTCTATGCCGACACCATCAATGTGTCGCCCCGCTATCTTGCGCAGGTATGCAAGAAAATTGCCGACAAGACACCAAAACAAATCATTGACGATTACCTAATTGCCGCTGTCAGAAACCAGTTGGTCTCTACAAACATGACAGCGCAGGAGATTGCATTCAAGTTCGGTTTCTCATCCCAGTCACATTTCGCCAAGTTTTTCAAGAAAGCCATGGGGTGTACGCCAAAAGAATATAGAAGCCGAAACAGATAAGTGAGTCTCTTACCTCATGTTAGACAGTGAGCTTACTATTATACATAGAACGCAAAAACGAGACGCAGGAAAACATTTTCGTTTTTTGCAGAGTAGAAAAATATGATTAACTTTGCAAACTTGCAACGTAAACGTGGCCTCAAAGCGTTTTGTTTGCCATACATAACTTTATTGTAGTATACAGAGAATGATTAATTAGCTGAAATATCAACAAATAACTATTTTTTATGTTTAAGAAACTACTTTCTATTTTTACTGTGCTATTCTTGCATTTCCCACCCCAATGTGTAGCACAGCGCAGTTACACATTTAATGCGGTATCGCTTAATGTTGACGGACTGCCAGAGAAAATCGCAGGTATCACAATCAATAGTGGTGCCCCAGGAGAGGCTGGAGCAGCAGCTATAGGTAATAAGATACGTACCCGTGGTTGGGATATCATGGCTGTTTCCGAGGACTTCAATTTCCACACCCAACTCGTTGAGCCTATACAGGACTTGTACTATATAGGTACCCATGGAGGAGGCGTATCTGGCTTATCCAACTCTACCGACGGTCTTGGCCTGTTTGTTGCCAAAAAGCACGGTTCGGGTTTCAATAACGAAACCAGAGTGAAATGGACTGACCATTATGGAGAAATCAATAATGGTGCCGATGGCCTTATTAACAAAGGTTTCAGATATTATACCGTCTCTATTGCTGACGGTATAGAGATTGATCTATACTGTCTGCACATGGATGCGGAAGACAGCCAGAAAGACAACGAGGCAAGAGAGAAACAGATGACTCAGCTTGTAAACTATATCAAGGGCACAAGCAACGGGCGGCCAATTCTTATACTTGGTGACACCAACTGCCGTTACACCCGCGACAAAATGAAGGAACTGCTTATTGATGCCATCAACTCTGATGAGCGTTTCACAATTCATGACGCATGGATAGAGCTTATACGTGACGGTGTATATCCTAATGTCGGTGACCCGGCAATAATGACATCGGCTGAAGGACCACAGAGAGGAGAGGTGGTGGACAAGATATTCTGGATAGAAAACTCCGACTCCCGTCTTCAGATTAAAGCAAACAGCTATCTGCATGATACCGCTTTCGACGTTTCCGACCACTTCCCCTTGGTTGTCAACTTCACCATTACAGACCCTGCCGGCACTCCCGCAACAAGTGCAGACTGGACTTTGCCTGAGACGGCAGAAGAGATTGAGCCCGAATTCGGCGGATGCGAGGTGGCAGAGGTGGCTTCTGCAGGGTCAACAGTATTCCTGATGAATGCCGCAACAAAGAAATATCTGAAGAGTGGTGCAACTTGGGGTACTCACGCAGTGGAAGGTATAGCTGCAATGCCGCTTACGCTTTCTCTTGTAGACGGGAAATACCGTATTAACTCGTTCCAAGGCTCTGTGTCGGCTGTAGCAGAACCTTATATGGACAATGGTGATAACACAACATGGAGCTTCGAAAAGGTAGAAGGCATTGAAGGTTACCAATATATAATAAGTTGTGATGCAGGTACGCTTGCTTCTACAGGCGAAACTGCAAGCCCAAACGAAGGTATTGTAAAATCCGTTGCTTACGATGCTGATGACAAGAAGCAGAGATGGGTTCTGCTGACTGAGGAAAAACTAAAGGAGCTGATGCAGGAACATGCTACTGCGGCCAAAGCCTTCAATGCCACTCCCCTCATAAAAGGTGCAGCCTTCGACCGTATGGATGGATGGACAGATCAGTCAAATACATCTAAGAAATATTCGCAGCGATGGTGGGATATGTCGTCAACGCCACAATATGGTTCAACAGCAACTGGTGAACCGACAGAGTACGTGTCATGTATCGGTATCAACAGCACTGATGCTATCACCATGTCGCAGACTATAAGCTCGCTGCCAGCAGGAACTTATTCGATTTCTGTCGAAGCCCTGTACAGGTCAAGAGCTACTTCTGGACTTAGTGTAAAAGACCATACCGTTACATCAACATTCTCTTTTGCCGGTCAGAGTGCAGATATAAAGCAATGTACAAGTATAGGTATTGATTTTAGTAAGGATAACGAGGGTGTCAATGCATGTAAGGATGAGTTCAATAATAACGACACCTATAAACTGACGCTTACTGCCAATTTGAGTGAAGCTTCTGATGCTACAGTACAATTGTATAAGGCAAAATGCACTGGAACTTTTAATAAAAGCGGCATGCTTTGTGCCGACAACTGCCAGCTGTGGTATTACGGCAACGGCACCGGGACGATAGACCCGTATCTCGCATACAAAAACTCTGTGGCTGCATACGCCAATGCCACATGGCAGAAAGTAGCCTTGCTCAACGATGAAGGACAGCAGGCTTACGATATCTCGCTCGTTATATCACGCTATAACAGCAATACCATCACATCTGATGCTGATGTGGCAATGCTTAAAGAATATATAGACGAGGCCTATACAAATGCCTTGAAAGCGGCTGCCTACACTAATGGTGACATGACAGCTTTGATTCAGAACGCAAGCTTCGAAACTGGTGATATGACAGGATGGACATCGGCAAGCGCATGGGATGTAGGGGTATATCCCAACAGCAATTCTACATATACAGCCGACGGCTGCGACGGCGATTACATATTTAACTCTTATAATGGAGACGGTGAGACAACTGCGCCATACGTATATCAGACAATTACAGGTGTACGCAACGGCCTTTACGAGGTGAAGGCTCTGCTCACTTCTTTCGCCAACCATGATGTCTTCCTGATAGGAAACCATGCGCATACATCAATCAAGGCTACCGACAAGACGCAGTTTACAGAGGCTACACTCCTGTTTCTTGTCGACGACGGCAACCTTACCATAGGTGCTGTTGGTGGCAGCGGCACCGCCTACGACCTTTATATGCCAACCGCCGGATGCTTTTTCAAGGCCGACAACTTCCGGGTGCGTTACGTATGTGACGCTCCACACGGACGGCTAAAACTTGCCATTGACGATGCCGAGGCAGTTGCGGCGGGTTTCGGCAGCGATGTTTCTTTCGATATCTCCGCATATAAGGCAATGTACGAGAACATGTCTCTCACAGGAAACGGTGACGAAGAGGTGGATGCCATTTATAGTCTCCTTGCAGCAGCTGCCAAGCAGCAGCGTACAGCCAATGCTGATATGACGGCTGCCATAGTAAACCCAAGTTTCGAGCGTGGAAGTCTGCTGGGATGGACTGCCGCAAATGTCAGCGAGTCGAAGGCTGCCATGCAGGACAACGGGACTTATACCACTTTGGGATGTATAGGCACATACCTTTTCAATACATGGCAGGATACAAATTCTTCGTCTGAAACACTTCTGCTGCAGCAGACTGTAACAGGATTGCCAAACGGACAATACCGTGTGTCGGCAAACGTCACGTCGGGAAGCAACAATATGGTACTTACAGCAAACGGTGCAAGCAATAAAGTTGCAACGTCAAAATCTGGCGAGATGTACAGTGTGGAGACCGTATGTGAAGTAACTGATGGAAATCTGGATATAAAGGTAAATAACGATGCCAACGATTGGTTCAAGGCCGACAACTTCAGACTTGAATATTTGGGACGTACGCTGACACTCGAACAAACAGCAACCGCAATTACAGCCGAATCGGGCTACTACGCATCTGTTACTGTAAACAGGAACATCGCTACAGGAAAGTGGAATACACTTGTTCTGCCGTTCTCTATGGACGTGCCAAGCGGATGGGAAGTGAAGGCTCTTGCCAATGACACGTGGGTTGACGAGGCAGGAACAATGCACCTCCGCTTCAACAATGCTGAAAACATCAATGCCGGACAACCATATATGATAAGGGTAGAGGAAGATGTTGCGGAGATAAAGGCGCAAAATGTCGAAGTGGATATGGCAAGCCCTGTACAGAGTGCAACAGGAATTGATTTTGTTGGCGTTTATACAGCAGGCGCAATACCTGCCGGAGTGTACTTCATAAGCAACAACACATTCTATCATGCCGTTAACGACAAGAATACCATAAAAGGTTTCCGTGCCTACCTTCAGCTACCTGCCGGCAGCAGCGCAAAAGCCATAGACTATACCATAGACGGAGTGACAACAGCCATAGACGGCATAGTAAACTGTGACAAAGTCAAGGAGGTGTACGACATACAGGGCAGACGGCGTAACGGTAAGGTGAGAGGCTTGAGCATTATGCGCATGGAAAATGGTGAGATAAGGAAAAATGTAGTAAAATAATAATCCGAACAACAATGATAAAGAAAGAATATATTCGTCCGTCTGTAACCGTTTTCACTGGTGTAGCGGAACCATTGCTTCAAAATGTATCTACAGGAGGCACACTAAGTGACATTAATGAAAATGTTACTGATACACCTGAAGAAGGTGGAATGGAAGCCGATTCCAAGAAGTTCAACATCTGGGAATAGTGAAAAAACAAACTCCTGCAATAAAGAGGATGGCACACCTGTATGGTGTTGCCATCCTCTTTGCGTTCACCCCAAAGCAAAATACATGTGCTTTCCTATATGTAGAGTTACCAAAATACAATCACATATTTGTTTTCCCGAAATACCTTCTCCACAATATGCAGAAAGGCATTAATGGAGCATCGTGATGATTTGGGGATGTGACGAGCTGACGGTCTTCGTCAAACAGACGGCGCCATTTCTTGAAATCCCTACGTCCTCTAAGCACAGCCTTTGCCTCTTCGATATTCCGCTCTAACAGAAGCATTTTTGCCGCTGCGACATAATCGAGAACACATCTTACGCGCATAATATGTCTCAGGTCATTGGACGGAAGATTTTTGTAAAGCATAGTAAGATTATTTCGGAAATTAAGATATGTCTTCATCGGATTTTCTTTAGGAAGAGTCCCGCCGCCAACATGGAAAACATGGCTTGCAGGCTGAACCATTATACGATAGCCCAAAAGTCGCAGACGCCAACAAAGGTCTATTTCCTCGTTATGGGCAAAGAAGCGGCCGTCAAGACCTCCTGCCTGCCAATAACATTTTTTCCTAATCATAAGGCAAGCACCTGTAGCCCAATGAATTTCTGCTATATCATCATATTGTCCGTTGTCAGTCTCTACAACATCCAAGACTCTGCCACGGCAGAAAGGATAGCCATATTTATCGATAAATCCACCTGATGCGCCGGCATACTCAAATTTTGTGCGGTCGTGGATAGCGAGAAGTTTCGGCTGACAGGCCGCAATTTTCCCGTCACTGTCCATCAAGCCGACAAGCGGTCTCAGCCATCCCTCTGTAACCTCAACATCAGAGTTCAGCAACACATAATATTCCGCATCTACCTTTTCAAGTGCCTTGTTGTAGCCTTCGGCAAACCCATAGTTTTTATCCAAAAGAATGTTTTTTGCCGTAGGGCAGTTTTCCGCAACCCACTTCATCGAGTCATCCGCAGACGCATTGTCAGCTACCCACACATCCGCCATATCTTCCGACATACTGATTACCCCCGGAAGATACTTGCGGAGCATTGAGACCCCATTCCAGTTCAATATAACTATTGCTATTCTTTTTGCCATAACGTAAATCATATTTAGGAAAACCTGTAGGGCCGCTATGTATAGCGGCCGCAAGCAAGTTTTACATTTTATAAATTGCATTTATCCTTTGCGGCCGCTATACATAGCGGCCCTACAGCCACCTATTGTATAATCATTCCCCTCAGTGCAGATTTGTCGTGATTGAAATCTCCGAGCCTAACTCTTAAAATCCTGTTGTCGTACTCCTCCATGGCAACTACGGCAGGAAGCTCGACACGAATGTAATTAGCCGTAAATCCGTGCATCGCCCTACCCCTCTGACTTTTCTCAAAAAGCACCTCAGCCTCTGTACCTGTGTGCTTGGCATAGAATGCGGTGCGCTTCTGTTCAGACATTTCGAGCAAACGGCGGGAGCGTTCTTTCTTGTCGGCATCGCTGACAATATACGGAATTTTCAATGCCTGCGTTCCCGGACGCTCGCTATATGGAAAGACATGCAGCTGAGTGACATCCAATGAATTTAGAAAATCGTAGCATTCCTCAAACAACTCCGGGCGTTCACCACGGCAACCAACCATCACATCGACACCAATAAACGCATCGGGCATAAGCCGCTTTATAAGCTCTATCTTGTGGGCAAACAGCGCCTTGTCGTAACGGCGGCGCATAAGTCTCAGAATCTCGTCGCTTCCGCTTTGCAGCGGAATATGGAAATGCGGCATAAAGGCACGTGACGTGGCGCAATATTCTATCAGCTCGTCAGTCAGCAGATCTGGCTCAAGACTGCTGATACGGTACCGCTCAATATCCTCAACTCCGTCGAGAGCCTTTACAAGGTCTACGAATTTCTCACCCGTAGACACGCCGAAATGTCCGATGTTGACACCCGTAAGCACAATCTCTTTTCCACCCTCGGCTGCAGCCTCTTTAGCCTGCCCGACAAGCGAGGCTATCGAAGGGTTACGGGAAAAGCCACGGGCGTATGGAATTGTACAGTAAGTGCAGAAATAGTTGCAGCCGTCCTGAACTTTCAGAAAATACCGTGTACGGTTGCCGCGTGAGCAGCTTGGCTGAAACGTCTTTATGTCTTTTGTCGGAACAGAATGGTATTGATGCTCCATTCCCCATGCGTCAGAAAGATACTGGATAAGATTGGCTTTCTCGTTGGCTCCAAGCACGAGACTCACACCGTCTATCTGGCTGACTTTCTTGGTCTGGAGCTGGGCATAACAGCCTGTGACAACTACAAATGCGCCAGGGTTTTGCCTTACGAGCTTATGAATGGCCTGACGGCATTTGTGGTCAGCAACATCAGTAACCGAACATGTGTTTATAAGACAAATATCAGCCTTTTCACCTTTACTAACCTCCATAACTCCCATTTCTTCGAGAAGCCTAGCAAACGTAGATGTCTCAGAGAAATTGAGTTTGCATCCCAATGTATAGTAAGCCGCCTTTTTGCCTTGAAAAACAGAACTGTCTATCATATCTTTCCTATGGTGTGAATGTTTATGTGCGAAATTAAATGTCTTGCAAAGTTACGGCAAAAATCTTAGCTATATGAATATTATCAGTTAAAAAGGCTAAACAGCCAATACGACCATATAAATATTAAAACACGACCAATAGTTTTTGGCATACGGCTGCGTTTCCAATAAGGTTATTAACCTTAAGGCAATAAGATTAACAACCTTACGGCGTTAAGGTTAATAACCTTACTGGCAACGCAGCCTAATTACATTTATTTTTCGAGCAGGCAAATTCCTATTTTCTATTGCAATACTTCGAATTCGGTATTCATATAAATATCGGATGAAGCCATATCTTGTAATAAGCCTATAATTTTTCTGTCAGCTCACACTCAACAAAAAATATCCATTGGCGTCATCGAACAACAATGGATATTCTATCTCTACAGAAATTTATCTGTCTTGCAAAATTTCGTTTGCACGTACAAGTGCCGAGTTAATGTGGTTGCAGATGTTGTCAGAGCCGACAAGCTCACGGAAACCGGCCTTGGTGAGTTGCGAGTTCACCTTTTCGGTAACACCAGAGAGCACAATCTGTATGCCCTCTTTCTGGCTCATAAGGCAAAGGTTGGTGAGGTTGTGGATACCAGTGGAATCTACAAATGGAACTTTCCTCATTCGGATAATACGCACAGCCGGACGGTCACCCATCGTTGCCATTATCTCCTCGAAACGGTTGCCTGCGCCAAAGAAATAAGGTCCGTTAATCTCGTAAACCTCAACGCCCTTCGGAATTGTCAGATGCTCTATGTTGCCGAGTTTCATATCGCTGAACTCCTCATCAGGATTTATCTCGTCGGATATAACCTTCACATCCGTAGTCTCCGACATCCGCTTCATGAAGAGCAGGCAGGCTATGATAAGACCAACCTCGATAGCTATCGTAAGGTCGAAAATTATGGTAAGGAAGAAAGTGATGAGCAACACAGTAACGTCGCTCTTCGGATTTTTCATCAATGCGAGGAACGAGCGCCAACCCGACATACCGTAGCTTACAACGACAAGCACACCTGCCAGACATGCCATAGGAATATATTTTGCCAAAGGCATAAGGAACAGGAAGATGAGCAGCAGAACGAAGGCATGTACAATTCCGGCTATAGGAGTACGGCCGCCGTTGTTTATGTTTGTCATTGTTCTGGCTATGGCTCCTGTCGCAGGAATACCGCCAAATATCGGAGAGGCAAGATTTGCGAAGCCTTGTGCGACAAGCTCGGTGTTTGAGTTGTGGTGGTCGCCGATTACACCATCGGCCACAGCCGCAGAGAGCAGACTCTCGATAGCACCGAGAATTGCGATTGTGAAAGCAGGCGCCACAAGGCTTTTTATTGTCTCCCATGTTATGTCGGGAACCTCAGCAGAAGGCAGAGAGTTGCTGATTGAGAAACGGTCGCCAATGGTCTCGATAGTCGAAACTCCGGCATATTGCCTCAACACCAGTGCCAAAACGGTCATAAGAATGATGGCAACCAATGAGCCTGGTATTTTCTTGTTGATTTTGGGTGAGATCATTATGACCGCAACACTCACCAGACCAATAACCGAGCTCCAAAGGTCGGCAGAAGAGAAATTGGTTAGATAGCACTGCCATTTCTCTATAAAATCAGAAGGGACCTCGGCTATGCCAAGTCCAAACAAATCCTTCACCTGAGTTGTGAAAATGGTTATTGCAATACCGCTTGTGAAACCTACAACAATAGGGTACGGGATATATTTGATGATAGTCCCCAGATGCAGGAAACCAAAGAGTATCAAGAAGATACCAGCCATGATGGTGGCTATGGTAAGCCCCTCAAGACCATATTGCTGAATAATTCCGTAGATGATGATGATAAATGCGCCCGTAGGACCGCCTATCTGAACTTTGCTGCCTCCAAGAGCAGAAATTACAAATCCGGCAACAATGGCTGTTATGATACCTTTTTCCGGAGTAACACCAGACGCGATACCAAACGCAATGGCAAGAGGCAAGGCGACAATGCCCACAATGATACCTGCCATGATATCGGCAACGAGCGTCTTACGATTGTAGTTTTTCAAGCAATGCAACAAACGTGGCTTGAAATCAAATGTCTGAACCATAAATTAATACTATTGAAGTTTTTACCTTATGCAAAGGTACAACCTAATATTTATCCTACAAAACATTTTTTAATAAACTTTATATAATAGCGGCCCTATCTTGACAACAATCAGTTATTTTTCTGCAATTATTTGTAGACCTCAGAATAAATTGCTACTTTTGCACATTATTGAACAATAAATATCTGACGAATATATGAAGAAAATCATTTTAACCCTTGCCATACTTCTTTCCGGAGTTTTGGCCGTAAACGCCAAAACCGAAAAGCAGCCAACATACCTTTATGGTTTTGCGACATCGTTCAACGACTCAACTGTTTATTTCGTCGAAATACAACTCGTAGAAGACGCATGGGTAGACAGCAAGACAAAGTTTCTTTACGGCAGAGACAACTATTCTTATCAGTTGCGCGACTATCTGCGCACTACAGGATGTAAGACCCCTACATGTATGACAGGATTTGCTCCAACAAAGAAAAAGGCGGAGGAAAAATATCTGAAACTCAGAGGCAAATATCTTGCCAAAGGCAATTATAATATAAAATACATCGGTGCCTTAGATTTTAAATATCAGGCAATTGAATGTGAGCAAGAAACAGATGAGGGCAAGACTAAAGCAAAGAAAAAGTAGGAAAAAGCCGAGAAATGACAACAAACATTACGAACTGTAATTTTTTCAAGATTGCAGAACATGGTGTAAGCATATCGTTCACAGAGTCTCCAATCAACAATATGTCCCTTATACCGTCGTTTGAGCCGTTCAGAGTAGAAGGCTTGTCGTCTGCTCCACTCCTAAGTCTTACAGTCGACGACACTTTGCGGCCAATCGCCAAGGACAGAAGAGAACGAATACGCACATTCGACACAGGAAACGGTGACACCATAGTGGACAGACTGGACAACGGCGGATACCAATTCATCATCAAGAATATAAACGGCGCAGAATGTTGCTTATTACGGACAAGACATTCGACAAATGCCGCTGTGCCCTGAACGGCACGAGAGAAATGCGTCAGTTCGGACTAAACAACGCCATGATGATTGCATACGCCTTTGCCGGAAGTTTCCGCGACACAGTTCTCATACACGCATCGCTTGTAAGACAAAACAGCAAAGGATATGCCTTCACAGCAAAAAGCGGCACCGGAAAAAGCACTCACGTAGGATTGTGGCTGAGGTATCTGCCTGGTTGCGACATGATGAACGACGACAACCCAATTATCCGCATAACCGACGGGAAACCATTTATTTATGGAAGTCCATGGAGCGGTAAAACGCCCTGCTACAGAAATGTCAAGGCACCACTGGGAGCAATAACACAAATTGTAAGGGCAAAAGAAAACAGCATTGAACAAAACTCACCAATTGAGAGTTTCGCATGTCTGCTTCCCGCATGCTCGACAATGAAATGGGACAGCGGCATATTTGACAATATCTGCAACATAATAACAAAAATAGTCGAGACAACAGGCATATATACTCTGCACTGTCTGCCCGACAAAGAAGCTGCTATAATATGCAACAAGGCAATAACGCAATAAGGGAAATACAGTTTCCTAACGAACAGTTTCTGCCTGAAGTTATAAAACTTCTGAATGAGGGACACACCGCAACAATCAGGCTGAGAGGGTTTTCTATGCGTCCATTCCTTGAAGACAACAGAGACAAGGCTTTGCTGGCAAAACCCACGACATACAACGTCGGCGACCCCGTTCTTGCAGAAATAAGCAAAGGACATTTCGTTTTGCACCGCATAATCGGCATTGACAAGGACAACGACATTGTAACCCTGCGTGGCGATGGCAACATTGCCAACGAGACATGCAGACAAAACGACATAAAGGCAACAGTTATAGGATTTTACAGGAAAGGAAGAGACAAGATA
>OGLR01000590.1_pt1 | contig 15973 bp, 10 predicted proteins | sample 1572931 | NCBI WGS metagenome assembly OGLR01 (sample SAMEA2581997, study PRJEB24529) | metagenome | biome: Human gut stool | place: China | collected 2011 | reverse complement strand
TACTGCAATGCAATGCGGGAGAGTAGGTAACCGCCTCTTTTCAGACGGGAGTCCCAGGGAACTCAATCCCTGGGACTCTTTTTTTGTATGTATGAAATCTGTAGGGCCGCTATATATAGCGGCCGCAATCAATAAAGCATCCTGTAAATTACAATTATTTTTGCCATAAGTTATACAGGTCATAAAGCTTGTCAAGTATTTAATCTCAAGCAGTGCCCCCTTCAAGGCGCGCTGCTTGAGATTTCTACATAAATATAGCAACCTTATATTCATAGGTAAATTTATCCCCACTAATTTTCTACTGAACCCTTTTCATTATATCCTTAGGGATATCAATACAGATAGGTTGAACAGCACCCTTATATTCTTCATCAGCGTCAGCAACCGCCACCAGCCAACAATTGAAAGACCTGCGGGCATTGTCCCATCCTGCCTCGTATGGATAAAAACGAAAGGTGGTGTCATTGATTTTCTTCACAGGTCCATCAATTACCTCAATATGAAGTTTCTTCTTGCCATGCTGCGTGCTTGATACTCCATGAGAACTGTCTGTATAAACAGCCTTTAGCTGAAAAGTTATGCCATCCATATTCCGCAAGTCGAGTCTCATGCCTCCTTGCAATTTATCATTATATGGTACGAGTTTGCCTTGATACTCGAAACCTACATACTGAACTTTCTTGCCTGCCGTCTCCTTATATCGGGCTTCTGTCAAATCAGCCATTTCCTGGTCAAAATACCAGAAGGCATCATGCTTGTCGCCTTTATATAAAGAATAAGGTGCGGGTTGAGGGCGTGAGGCGGTAGATGGCTCAGGAGTCTTTCCCTTGTCAGCCCCGTCGGTACCCGTCATATCAGAATGAAATCTTTCTGCAAGCCACCCGTCTTTCGGGTTCAGTTTGCGGAGTGTTCCATCAGCATTCAAACGCTGTTCTAACGCCTTTTGAATGAACTTCGCAAGATATAGGGCTGTACGGTCGCCACAATCGAAATGTCCACGACCTGTATCACAAAGGAAAGAGATGCAGCTCTTTGGATACATCATACGGAATGCGAGAGCAGGATTTACACGGGCCTCCCACCATTCATATTCCCCTTCTACCATCAGGCCTGGTATACCGTCTATGTTGCGGTTGCGTCCCCATTCTACATTGGCAGCTCCATAACCACAGAGGTTGGTGCGAGGGGCGTCGCCATGGAAAGATATAATACAGAGAGTCCGGTTTGGGTTCCAAGCTGCAAAGTTCCAAGGGAATGTGGCCTGGGCGGAATGTCCCAATGGGATAATAGGTGCCTTTGATATCTCTGCATGACCACTTTGGTCTGCCAAATTGCTCATCATCTCTTCGAAGATACCTTGCGCGCCTGATGCCGGATCCCAATTATTGTTGAAAGCAGGAGCCACCCATACCATAGCCACATCCAGTTTCTTCATCTGAGCCTGAAATTTCGAATTCTTATAGATAGCCTCCTCCGTCATGTTTTGCTGTGAGAGAATCACTGCCTTTACTTGCTCACATCCTTCGGGTATCCATAGGTAAGCCACTGGAGCCTTGCCTGTTTCGCTTGAGATGTAGCCTCTTAACTCTACAGACCATTTAAACATTCCGCTGCCTCCCACACCTACAGCATTGGCAGAATTGGTTAATAAGACTTGCAGCAACAATACTACGAGTGTTAATGTTTTGCGCAAATGCTTTTCTGATAATACCATTTGTTTCATAGTGCATTTATGTCTTTAAGTGCTAAAACATTATCCCTTTATTTAGCTTCTGTAATAAATCTCAACGCTGCACCGCCCGAAGACTGTAAATGTAGTTTCAGCACTTTGCCGCCCTTGATGGTCTGAACCGAAGACGATACGTTAGTGCGGGTATTCAGCGTGGGGTCATCGTTATAAATCTCAACACGATATTTCTTGCCTTTTTGCAAGAAGTCGGCAGTGTTGATAGTTATATTGCGGGCCTGTAGGCCATTCATTGCTCCTACGAACCAATCCTCGCCTGAGCGACGGGCCTGAACGATATATTCGCCAATCTCGCCTTGCAACGCCTTGCTCTCATCCCAAACGGTAGGGCAATGTTTCCAGAAGTCGAGTTCTCTCTCGCCTTTATAGACATTGGGCAGGTCGTACCAATAGAGGAAGGTGATAGGGCTATAATACACCACGGGCATAGCCAACTGGTGTGCCTTGGTGTTCTTCACCCTGTTGTTGAAATAGCATGGGGTATAGTCTGCTGGGCCACATAGGAAACGGGTAAACGGCAATATGGTATTATGCTCGGCATCAGGCATCTCTTCGTTGCCTCCAATGCCCTCCTGAGTCATTAGGTTTGGATAAGTCCGGCTCCATCCTGTGGGACGGTATTCGTCGTGGATATCCACCATGATGTGATGCTTTGCACATTTTTCTACGGCTTTGTGCAGCCAAGTGGTCCATTCTTGTGAGCCTATCTGCACAAATCCAAACTTAATGCCACTGATACCCCATTTCTCATAAAGAGGCAACAGCTGGTCTAATTCCTGATACAAAGCTCTTTGATTAACGTATACCCACACACCGATGCCCTTGCTCTTGGCATATTGGCAGAGTTTTGGCATATCAATATCACGGGTTTCCAACACTTTCAAGGCCGATGACGACATCTTCATCTCTGGCCCATACCATCCGGCGTCGAGTTCTATATATTGTAAGCCTCTGTCTACACAGAAATCCACACCTTCCATACAGGTTTTCATGTCTAAGCGGCATACTCTAAACACTTTGCCGGGACGAATCCATGAAGTGTCAGCTATTTTGCATGGAGCATTGAGATTTAGCACCAGTTGCTTATTGTTTATCAGGTCAACGGCTTTTTCGCCAACCATAATAAAGCGCCAGGGCATATCGTAGGCTGTTATGATATCGGCTGAGCCATACATTGCCATTTGCAGCTCATTATCAGCCTTTAGCCTGATTTTGCCTCTCACAAAATTTGTCAATGCAGCCTCGCCGATGGCGGCATAAAGTCCATTGGCAAGTCTGATTGTCAGCGGACGTTCTGCCTCTTCGTCCCAAGCCGTCTCACTCTTCAGGAGTCTCACTTTGTTAGAGTGCGATTGTGCCCAGGCATAGTGGTATGCCATTGCGCCTGGAGCAAAGCGGAAAGAAGTCAAATCGTTGGTGATGTGCATAAACAAGCCATTGGTAGCCTCTGGAAAATGATAGCGGATAGCAATGCCCTCGTCGTATGCTCTGACGACAATGTCGAAGAGATACTGTTGGCGTTTGTCGTATGCGGTGCCGCTGCCTTCGTGTTTTCCGCCTTTTATCAGGTGGATGGTCATTTCGTTATAGTGGTTGCGTATCTGTGCATATTCGCCATAAACAGGTTGCCAAGTATTATCCTCTGAGTGGCGTTCTACGCTTGTTACCTCCATCCCTTTTGTCCAGATACGACTGGTATCCACAGGTATTCCCATTGCCGACTCTACCAGATGGTTGTCGATATTCACTCCCAGTTCGCCATTTTCTACAACCACCTTGTCATGATAATTCAATTGATAGCTCAGCCTTCCGTCTTTTGACGAGAAGATAAAGCAAAATTTGCCATCGGGCGACAGTAAGGTTTCTTCTGCATTTGCTGTAACGCTAATAGTTATACAAATACAAAGCATGAAAGCTAATTTTAGATATTTCTTAGTCATTTTCTTTGTTGTTGATTAGTACCTACTTATAATACGTGTATTTAGCCTGTGATACTTAATGTGGATGATAATTTTTTTTATTTGGAACAGCCTTCTGTCTTCCCTGTATCCTTTACTTGCGGAAGCTGAGTAAATTAATTCTGTTGGCTAACTTGTTTAATTGTCACTAAAAATGTGTCTGTCTGTATTGGTACAGGACAAAGGTTTTATGCAATATTATTTGATAAATCACGTTTGTTTATTATGCAATGGACAGACCGTATCAGGCAGGTTAAGATATTATTAGTTATAGCAGCTCTTGCAATAGCCATGATGTCACTATATTTCTCTCATGTTCTTACTTCTGATCTTGAACAGGAAGAAAGACACAAGATGGAGGTATGGGCAGAGGCTATGCGCTCGCTCAATATGGCTGACGAGAATACAGATTTGAATCTTGTTCTAAAAGTAATCAATGATAATAATACTATACCGGTAGTTGTTATTGACAGGCAGGGGGAGGTGCAGACTTTCCGTAACATATCAATAAAGGCAGAGAGTTATGCTGACAGTTTAAGAGTGGTGCGGCGGTATTATGGAGAGATGAAAAATGCTAACCGTAATATACGTATATTTCTCGATGATGCGGATAAATCTGAGTTCATAGATGTTTATTACGATGATTCAGTTTTGCTGAAGAGGCTTGCCGCTTATCCTTATGTTCAGCTTGGCATTGTTCTGATATTTGCTGTGGTTGCAGTCTTTGCCTTGTTGACATCAAAGCGTGCGGAGCAGAATAAAGTGTGGGTCGGTTTGTCTAAAGAGACTGCCCATCAGCTGGGGACTCCTATCTCAAGTCTTATGGCATGGATAGAGATTTTGAAGGAAACATATCCAGACGATGACCTTATCCCGGAAATGGACAACGATGTGAGGCGGTTGCAGCTTATAGCCGACAGGTTTTCAAAGATAGGCTCGTTGCCGGAGCCAGTTCCGACAGATTTGAAGAATGTGCTGGAGCATGTGATTGTTTATATGGACAAGCGGACATCAAAGCGTGTTGCCATAACGAGTGAGATGCCTGAGCATGACGTGGTTGTATCGTTGAATGCCTCATTGTTTGAATGGGTAATCGAGAACCTTTGTAAGAATGCGGTCGATGCCATGGGAGGAGAGAACGGCAAGATTAATATAAGGGTGATGGAAAACAAAGATGTTGTGGCTGTGGAAGTGAGCGACACTGGCAAAGGAATTAAGAAGAAAGATTTAAGCAATGTTTTCCGTCCCGGTTTCACAACGAAGAAACGTGGCTGGGGGTTGGGTCTTTCTTTGGCAAAGCGGATTGTTGAGGAATACCATCATGGCAAGATATATGTGAAGTCGTCAGAGGTTGGTAAGGGCACCACTTTCCGCATTGAGCTGAAGGCATGATATCCTATCTGAATTTCTTTCTGTTCACAACAAACAGTGTAATTATCATCAGTTGATAATAGAGCACAACTTGCCAGCTCTGTATGTTGATATCCTCTATGGACGCACCATGCAGGCTGCTTGTCCAATAGACATAACTGTACATAAATTGCGCAACTTCTGATACTCCGTAAAACAAGATGGCAAATGATGAGTAGATTAATGTTGCCAGCCATGCCGTTATTGTGCCAGCCACGATAATAGTTGCCAATGGTATGACTATGATGTTTACCAAAATGAAATAGCAGGAAATGCGTCCAAAGTAATAGGCTGCCAATGGTGCGGTTGCAATTTGGGCCGATATGGAAATCGCAATATTTGCCCATAGCCATTTTCCTATGATAGTTTTGGGTGACAATGCACGGTATAGATTTTTGTTTATTGTCAGAATACCAAACATTGCCATAAATGATAGTTGAAACCCTGTGTCCCATAACGACAGCGGATTTGTGGCGAGCATAATGATTGCGGTAAGGGCCAGTGCGTTGAGCGACATCTTGTCTCTGTTTGTTATGCCGGCTAAAGTATAAATTGTGAGCATTGTCGCTGCCCTGATAATGCTTGTTGGCATTCCGGCCATAATAACGTAGGTCCATATAAACATCAGAATTATGGTTTGTTGGATTATGTTCCGCCGGTTTTTCCTGCCGAGGAAAATAGTGAGAATCCAGTATATTATTCCGAGATGCAGTCCCGACAGGGCGAGAATATGTGAAGCTCCGGCTGTAGAGAAGTCTTCCTTCATCTTTTTATTTATCATCGACTTGTCGCCCAATGTCATGGCGGCGACAATAGCAATGCCTTTGTTGTGGTCTGTCCCCAATTCTTCCATTGGCTGCAGATAGTGTTTCCAAAACTTGTCTATCTTCATCAGCAGTCTTATTCTGACGCGCTCGGTGAATGGCAGATTGTTGGCACTGACATTGCAGAGGCTCCATCTGTTAATCCCGATAAATGTCTCAGCTTTATATCCATGACATTTCAGCCATCTTTCGTAGTTGAAGTGGCTGTCATTGTAGAAATTCTCAGGTTCTTTGAGAATGGAGAAATGTTTAACCCCCATTCCTGGCTGTAGTTTCTGCCAGAGGTTGTTCTGATCTTTTAGGAAAGACGCCTTGACCTTGGCAGGCTTTCGCAATATTATTCCGTTGATTTCTGTGATAATCAAATCACATCTTGCCGTCTTTCCTTTTTCTGTAATCCTGCTGCTGACAATGGAATGGCATTCGACACCTTTGAGAGGCAGAGACACCGTTGAAATTCTATTGTCGACAGCAAAAACAAGTCCGCCAAAAGCAATCGAGATGAGCAGAATAAGCGTGCTGACAGTTTTAGGCCCTTTTAAGAATACAGCGGCAGTTATCAAGATAAACAGGACAACTGCCCATATCCAAACTGCTGTGTCATTGGCAAATCTCTCACCAAGCCATATTCCTATGGCCATGGCAAGCAGGATGCGTGCCAAAGGTGCCAGCTGTATGATGCCGTTCGTTCTCATCAGTCAGACAAAAAGATTACCGCCTCTGCTCAATGATTTTGCTGACGAGCGAGTCACCGGAAGGCAACAGATAATAAGCCACTCTGACAACTCTGCCTGTGTCTGCACTTCCCTCGACACGGATGTGTGCCGTCTTGCCATATCTGAATGTGTCGCACCGTGACGGATAACTGACAAGTTGCAGATAATGCTTGTCGCTGCCAGCACCTATATAGAAAATATCGCTGCTGTCTTTCACGGCAACAGCTTTTGCCATAGTTTTCTTTACCTTAGCTGTGCTTGTGTCTTCAGGTGCAAATACGCTTGCCGCCACAGTGTCGCCCAAAGGCTCTTCTTTGGCAAATTTGCATCCTGTTGTTATTCCTGTTGCAATAACGCAAATATATGCGAAAACCAGTAACTTCTTCATAATCTAATGTTATTTCCTTATAAGATAATATCCTGAATAGGTGAAGCTGTATTTTTTGTCATTATCCGTATTCTGCAAGATGAAACGGGTTAGAACAAAGCTGTTGTTCTTGTTTTGGCAAGGGATTGTATGGGCGGTATAGTTGTTTAAAGCATCCCATTTGCGCAAGTTGTCAATTTCGAATGTCAATGTGTCAACGGGCTGTTTCCCTTTGTATATGGGCACTTGCAAGGTACGCTCTTTTGTATGCGACAAAGTTATATCTGTGTCTGTATATATAAGCATGGAACTGTATTGCCCGCCAAGTTTAATTTCTGCTCCTTCATCCTCGCTTTTGTTGGAATAGTAGAAGTTGCCGTTCTTTTTCTTGGCATTGTTTTTTTTGCCTATTAAGTTTTCTGCCTTCCACCAGCTCACGGAGTCTGAAACCAATGAGTTTTGGCTCTTTTCGTTCATATCCCATTTGAGATATCTCAGGCGGCTGTTGAGCTGCCGAGCCTCGTCTGCGGGAAGAGTCGTCAGCCAGTTTAGGTATGTTTCCTCGCTCATCGGCAGTTGCCCGTTGTAGTTGTCATGGATGACTTTCTCCACATGCCCGTAAATCCAGTTGCTGGTAAAGCGTGAGATGTTTACGGGCAATACAGATGTGAGCAGGAATAATGCGGCGAATGAGGCTGAAATCCACCATATGCGACGTGCCCGGGATGCGTACAAGCCAATGCAGACAATGTAGAACCAGATGTTCAGAGTGAGCAGGTAAAGGCGGTTGACCGTAATGCCGTAATCGCTAAGACGGCGTGCTATGCCAACGGTCATAAGCGCAAGCAGCGGCAGTATTGCCAAAGGCAGAATGCGGGCTATACGGTTTTCGGTTTTCGGTGTGCCTTTAAAAAGTTGGGGATAAAGTCCGAGTACTACGGCTATGCAGCCGAATGTAAGTACCGAGACAAGTTTCGAAACCCATCCGTCAGGCAGTTGCCATTCAAAGATGATTTTTGCAAGGTATCCGTAGAGCACCGCCAGATAGCAGCCAAGTAGTGGAAGAAACAGATAGCGGATGCTCTTGTTTAGAAATGCTGATATTCGTGGTGTGCGGTCATATTTTTCTTCCTTTGCAGGTATGCGTCCTATGAGCAGCAGTGTAGGGAGAGTCAGTAAGAAGATGGTTGCCCATGTTTCCATCCAATTGTTAGACAGCTCTATGCCGAACAGCTCTTCTACGGCAGCTGTGAGCAGACAAATACCGCCGCACATTATGCCGCCCGTAATCCACGATGTGCATCCGTTGAGCAGCATCCGCAGGGTAAAGTTCCATGATGCTATGTCGTCCTTCTCACGATAGAAGGGAAGAATGAGCATGCCCAGTGTCAGTGCCGTTATTGCGGAGGCGTGTGCAAGGAATATCTCTACGTTAAAGTTTTCGTAAATGGCGTAGATAAAAGCGGAGTCAGCCAGCAGTGCAATGTGCGCTACGGCATTTGTTATAGTCAGGGTGCGTTTATTTCTCACCTCCTCGCCCCACAACTGCAGCACGGTGGTGAGCAGAATACCTACGGCAAGATAGTAGCATACGGTTGTGTCTACTTTGTCAGAAAACAAGTCGCCTGTAGCCCATACTGTTGCGAGTAGGTAGATTGTCAGCAAGATGACATATACCACCGTGACTGGGAAACGCCTGACGCATTGACTTGCGGCTTGCGTCAGTGTGTTGAGCGAGAAGATTTTTTTCATTTTACGGATGATGGTCTAATGATGATGGTTTAATATTGTTTTGCCTCGCACTGTCCTCTCAGCACGCTGAGGGCATTCATGGCGAGTGCGCCCATTTCGTCCTCGCCCGGATAACAGTAGGTTGGGGCAAGGAAGTCGATGCGCTTTCTCAGTCTTGTCACCACATATTCAGAGCGTGCCATGCCGCCAGTTATCAATATGGCGTCTATTTTTCCGCAAAGCACGGCACTCTCGGCTGCTATAGCCTTGGCTGTGTGGTAAATCATGGCATCAACTATCAGCTCGGCATGCTTGTCGCCGTTCTCTATTCGCTGCACAATCTCTTTCATGTCGTTGGTGCCGAGATGCGCAGTCAGACCAGCTTTTCCTGCAATTCTCTTCAGAAGTTCGTGCTGTGTGTATTTTCCGCTGAAGCAAAGTTTTATGAGGTCTGCGGCAGGAAGCGAGCCTGCCCTTTCTGGCGAGAATGGTCCCTCTCCGTCCAATGCGTTGTTGGCGTCTATAGCTTTTCCATGCTCGTGGGCAGCAATGCTTATTCCGCCACCTAAGTGACAGATGATGAGGTTCAGGTCCTCATATTTCTTGCCAATCTGGTTTGCGAAGCGGCGTGCAATAGCCCTTTGGTTCAGGGCATGCCAGATGCAGATACGTGGCATTTGGGGTGAGCCGCTGATACGTGCCAATGGCGACAACTCGTCAACAACTCCAGGGTCGGCGATGAAACTTCTGCAGCCAGGAATATCCTTTGCTATGGCATGGGCAATCACGCATCCTAAGTCGCATGCGTGTTTATGTCCGGCATTCATGGTGTCTTGCAGCATCTGCTCGTTAATCTCGTATACACCGCCAGCCACAGGTTTGGCCAATCCGCCTCTGCCTATTACGGCATCAAAATCGAGCGGGATGTCCATTTGGCTCAGCTCGTCCAACACGAGTTTCCGTCGCATTGGCTCCTGGTCGCTGATGTCGTTGAACGATGCGATCTCCTCGGCTGAGTGTCTTACGGAGCGCAGCAAAATAGGCTTGTCCTCTATGTAGACTGCAATTTTTGTAGAAGTGGAACCGGGATTAATAACAAGGATTTTCATAGGCTTTTTAGTTAAAATGTTTTGGCGTAAAGTGGAGCAGGGGAAAAACGTAAGGGTGTAGGAGAGTAACCTCTTTGCACCCTTACTTCTTTATTTTCTATTTCAGCTTAAATCCAACTCGTACTCCGTCGTAGTTGGATGCAATCTCGCCGATGGCGGCAGCCTGGGTAGAGCCGGAAATTGCCGACAAAGTCTGTATCAGCGACAGCAGTTTCTTTGACTCGAAGAGCAGTGCTATTCCGTTGGTCTCTTTCTTCACATATCCGTTCATGCTGAGCAGGACACCTTTCATCTGTATCTGTCCGTCTTCCTCAGAATATGTGTAGTTGCCTTTCCAGTTTTTGCCTTTTATGCAGGCAACGAAAGTGCCGTCCTCGTTGAACTGTACGTGTGTGTTTGAGGCATTCAGTCCGAGCTTGCTGTATTGTGCCGAGAGCTTCTCCTCTATTTTGCTTGCTGCAATCTCGCCACCCGCTTTAGCCAGCAGGTTCTCAGAAGTGAAAGCACATCCGGGACCGTTGTAGTTCCAAGTCTTATGGAGTGATTTCTCAGAGAGTTTGTCGAGACCGATAACGCTTGACAGGATGTTGCCCAGCGCGCCCAATGTGCTGTTTGATGAGCCAGTGTTTGTCTGTGCCTGTGTTCCTGATGCTGTGCCGCCAGCCATGTTTCCAATTCCTCCGCATCCGCTGAGCAGAATGCAGCATGCAGTGGCAGCGATAAAAATTTTTTTCATTTCCTTAATTATTAAATTCGCAGCTTTATTTGTAAAGACTAATATATGTAAGAGCTTTTACTTACCATGGCGCTACGAAACTAACCATGTAAAGTTCTCTAACACATCGCAAAGTTACAAATAAAAAATGACAGACATATATATTTTTATGTAATTTATCTTGCCAAGAGCATATTTTGTTTAGGGAATGTTAAAAACACGACTGGACGTGTAGGCGTTTTCGCCTTGCCGTGTCAGTTTCAACTTATAGCGCGCGAGCTCAGGAGATGTATCGGTGCGTGGTGTTCAATGTTGTTGCCCGCAATCAGGACGCTCACACTAAGAACATACCGTTTCTTATGAATGAGAATGGGGCGTGTCGCCTGCGTACGACATGGGATATTGCCTTTCCAATTCACAGATTTATTAGATTATAAGATTGTAAGAATTTAATTCCGCCACCCCCGGTATTTTTCTACTGAACCATTTCATGCTATAAGAGATAATGAGTGAACTTTTATTGGTGATGTTTAGTTATCTTAAAATACTAAACATATAAAGCCTGAAAAGAAAGCAGCCCCAAAGAGAAAGTGTTCTCTTTGGGGCTGCTTATAATTATCTGGCTAATGCCAACTGAATTCTATTCGTACTCCTGCCAGCTCTTAATCTGTAGGTCTTCCTGTCCTATCTCGCAGAATGCCTCGATGAATGCTGTGGCGAGGCGGGCGTTGGTGATAAGCGGAATGTTGTGGTCTATTGCTCCGCGGCGAATGCGGTAGCCGTTTGTAAGCTCCCGCTTGCTGTGGTTCTTCGGTATGTTTACGATGAGGTCGAACTTGTGGTCGGCAATCATCTTCATCACATTCTCCTTGTCGCTGTTCTCCTCGTCTGGCCATGCCACGGCAGTAGCCGCCACGCCATTTTCGTTGAGGAATTTGGCTGTGCCCTCACTTGCGCAGATGGTGTAGCCTTTAGATACCAGCGCGCGTGCCGCATCGAGCATTGCAACCTTCTCCTTTGTTCCGCCCGATGAAATCATAATGGCCTTGTCCTTAGACGGAATCTTGTAGCCTGTTGCGATGAGCGAGTTGAGCAGGGCCTCTGCATAAGAGTCGCCCATACATCCTACCTCGCCCGTAGAGCTCATGTCTACGCCGAGCACAGGGTCGGCATTCTGCAGGCGGGCAAACGAGAACTGGCTTGCCTTTACGCCCATGCGGTCGATGTCGAACTCGCGCTTGTCGGGAGTTGTGAACGGAGCGTCGAGCATAATGCGTGTAGCTGTGTCGATGAAGTTTGTCTTCAATACCTTGCTGACAAATGGGAATGAGCGTGATGCGCGGAGGTTACACTCGATAACCTTTACGTCGCGGCCCTTGGCGAGATACTGAATGTTGAACGGACCAGAGATATTCAGCTCCTTGGCGATGGCACGGCTAATCTTCTTAATCTGACGAACTGTAGCGAAGCTGATCTGCTGTGCGGGGAACACCATTGTGGCATCACCAGAGTGAACACCGGCATACTCCACGTGCTCAGAGATAGCGTATTCTACCACCTCACCATTCTGTGCAACGGCGTCGAACTCAATCTCGTTGGTCTCTGTCATGAACTGCGAGATAACAACAGGATATTCCTTGCTCACCTCGCTTGCCATCTGCAGGAAGCGCTCAAGCTCCTCGTAGTCGTAGCAAACGTTCATGGCTGCACCAGAGAGAACGTAAGAAGGACGAACAAGAACAGGGAAACCTACACGCTCAACGAAAGCCTTAACGTCGTCCATGCTTGTCAGTGCGCTCCACTGAGGCTGGTCGATGCCGAGCTGGTCGAGCATGGCAGAGAACTTGTTGCGGTTCTCGGCACGGTCGATGCTCAGAGGCGATGTACCGAGAATTGGCACACTCTGACGATAGAGCTTCATAGCGAGGTTGTTAGGTATCTGACCACCTACAGAGACAATCACACCACGTGGATTCTCCAAGTCTATAACATCGAGTACACGCTCAAACGAAAGCTCGTCAAAATATAGACGGTCGCACATGTCGTAGTCTGTAGACACGGTCTCAGGGTTATAGTTTATCATGATGCTCTTGTAGCCGAGCTTGCGTGCTGTAGTGATGGCATTTACCGAACACCAGTCGAACTCTACAGACGAGCCGATGCGGTATGCGCCCGAGCCGAGTACCACTACAGACTTCTCGTGGCTGTAGTAGTTAACATCGTAGCCCTCAACAGCGTATGTCATATAGAGATAGTTTGTAAGGTCAGGATGTTCGCTTGCTACAGTAGGAATGCGTTTTACGGCAGGCAGAATGCCGAGCTTCTTGCGGTAGTTTCTCACGGCAAGGTTCTCCTTCTCCATGTTGCCAGCCGCAGGCTTTATTACGAAGCGTGCTATCTGGAAGTCTGAGAAACCGAGAATCTTGGCCTGACGCATTACGTCGGCAGGCACATCGTTGATGTCGTTGTAAGCCTCAAGTTTGTGCTTGTAGTCGACGATGTTTTTCAGCTTGCCTATGAACCATCGGTCAATCTTAGTCAGCTCATAGATGCGGTCTATGGTGTAGCCCTCCTCAAGAGCCTGGGCTATGGCGAATATACGCAGGTCTGTAGGGTTAGACAGCTCCTCGTCGAGGTTGTCGAATTTAGTGTGGTCGTTGCCAACAAATCCGTGCATGCCCTGGCCAATCATACGAAGACCCTTCTGGATGAGCTCCTCGAATGTGCGTCCGATAGACATAATCTCACCCACCGACTTCATGCTTGAGCCAATCTTGCGGCTCACGCCTGCAAACTTTGTCAGGTCCCAGCGTGGAATCTTGCAGATAAGATAGTCGAGCGACGGAGCCACGTAAGCAGAGTTTGTGGTTCCCATCTCGCCAATCTGGTCGAGAGTGTAGCCCAGCGCGATCTTTGCGGCGACGAAGGCGAGCGGATAGCCCGTAGCCTTTGATGCGAGAGCTGACGAGCGGCTCAGGCGGGCATTGATTTCGATGATACGGTAGTCGTTGGTCTCTGCGTTGAAAGCATACTGAATGTTGCACTCGCCGACGATGTTGAGGTGGCGCACGCAGCGGACGGCAATATCCTGCAGCATTTTCACCTGCCCGTCAGTAAGCGAGCATGTCGGAGCAACAACGATAGACTCGCCAGTGTGAATGCCGAGCGGGTCGAAGTTTTCCATAGAAGCGACGGTGAAACAGTGGTCGTTGGCATCGCGTATAACCTCAAACTCTATCTCCTTCCATCCCTTGAGGCTCTCTTCTACGAGCACCTGCGGGGCGAAGGTAAATGCTGACTCGGCAATCTTTTTAAAAGTCTCCTCGTCGGGGCACACGCCCGAGCCAAGTCCGCCCAGAGCGTAAGCCGAGCGTATCATTATCGGGTAGCCAATTCTGCGGGCCGTCGCTATGGCATCGTCCATAGTCTCACAGGCTTGCGACACAGGCACCTTGAGGTCGATTTTGTTCAGCTCCTTAACGAAGAGGTCACGGTCCTCTGTGTTCATTATCGCCTCCACGCTTGTGCCAAGCACCTCCACGCCATACTCCTTCAGAGTGCCGTTGAGGAAAAGCTCAGTACCGCAGTTTAGAGCCGTCTGACCACCGAAGGCGAGCAATATTCCGTCAGGACGCTCCTTCTTGATAATCTCAGTTACAAAAAAGGTATTGACGGGCAAGAAATAAACCTTGTCGGCAATACCTTCACTTGTCTGAATAGTTGCAACGTTGGGGTTCACGAGCACCGATTTGATGCCTTCTTCCCGAAGAGCCTTAAGAGCCTGGCTACCTGAATAATCAAACTCGCCCGCCTGACCTATTTTCAGTGCGCCAGAGCCAAGGACGAGAACCTTCTTTAGCTGTTTCTTCATCGAAAATTATTTTAATGTGTATAAATTACCGTGCAAAGGTACAGAATAATTTTGAATTATGAGTTATGAATTACGAGTTTTTAATTCTAAATTCTTTAATTCCTAATCGTGGCGCAGCGAGAATAATTCATAACTCATAACTCGTAATTTAAAATTATTTGTTATCTTTGCCGCAAAAATATATTTCTCATGGACAATAATATCAATAAGGAGGAGCAGATACTGATAAGAATAACAGGCAAAGACCGCCCCGGACTCACAGCCTCGGTAATGGAGATATTGGCGCGCAAGGACGCAAAGATACTTGATATCGGCCAGGCCGACATCCACTCAACACTCTCGCTCGGCATACTGATACGCATCGGCGGGCAGGCGTCGGGACAGGTTATGAAGGAGCTGCTGTTCAAGGCCACCGAGCTTGGCGTAAACATAGGCTTTTCGCCCGTTTCCGATGACGAGTACGAGAACTGGGTGAGCCGGCAGGGAAAGCACCGCTACATTCTCACGCTCATAGGCCGCACCCTCTCAGCCCGCCAGATAGAGGCCGCCACAAAAGTGATAGTGGAGCAGGGACTCAATATCGACTCCATACTCCGTCTCACGGGACGCATGAGCATAATGCACCCCGAGCGAAACAACAGGGCATGTATAGAGTTCTCGCTCCGTGGCACGCCCCAAGACAAGGAGGCCATGCAGAAAGAGCTTATGCGCATATCGTCGGAGATGGAGATTGACTTCTCGTTCCAGAAAGACGACATGTACCGCCGCATGCGCCGCCTCATTTGTTTCGATATGGACTCTACGCTCATCCAGACCGAGTGTATCGACGAGCTTGCAGAGCGTGCGGGGGTAGGAGCCGAGGTCCGTGCCATCACCGAGAGCGCCATGCGTGGCGAGATAGATTTCAAGGAGAGCTTCACACGCAGGGTGGCTTTGCTGAAGGGACTCGACGCAAGTGTAATGGAAGACATTGCCAACACCATGCCTATCACAGAGGGTGTCGACCGTCTGATGTCGGTGTTGAAGCGCTGCGGCTACAAGATAGCCATTCTTAGTGGCGGATTTACCTATTTCGGCGAGTTCCTTCAGCGCAAGTACGGCATAGACTATGTTTATGCCAACGAGCTTGAGGTTGGCGACGACGGCAAGCTAACCGGCCGCTATGTGGGCGAGATAGTAGATGGCAACCGTAAGGCGGAGCTGCTGAGGCTCATAGCGCAGGTTGAGAAGGTGAACCTCGCGCAGACCATAGCCGTGGGCGACGGAGCCAACGACCTCAAGATGCTCGGCGAGGCTGGCCTCGGCATAGCCTTCCACGCCAAGCCACGAGTGGTTGCAAACGCCAGGCAGAGCATCAACACCATAGGACTCGACGGCGTGCTCTATTTCCTCGGCTTTAAGGACAGCTATCTTGGCGACCAGGGACGGCTGTGACATGAATATTTTTATGTTCTTAATCCGTTGTCGGAATTAAATTTTTGTAATCCGATAAATTTGTGAACGTTAGTAAACTGTAGGGCCGCTA
>OGLR01000588.1_pt1 | contig 15999 bp, 10 predicted proteins | sample 1572931 | NCBI WGS metagenome assembly OGLR01 (sample SAMEA2581997, study PRJEB24529) | metagenome | biome: Human gut stool | place: China | collected 2011 | reverse complement strand
CGTGCTCTGTTCTAAGCATGGATAGCAGCTACATGGGTATTCGCTGAATAGTTACACACAGAATATAGCTATTCTCATATTTTTTTGTTCATCTCATAGCCTGCATGCCATAATCAGAGGTACGATGCGCAAAACATGAGCTTATAACATGTAAGAAACGGCACATGTGAAACGTTTCACCAAGGTGACTAACCAATTTCACCTTGGTGAAATGATTGACATAAAGGGCAAAATACATATTGGATAACGATGAAAAACACATTGACGGCTCAATTTGTCTTTATATTTCTTTAACTACTCTTATCTCCCTCTGTATTCTAACCTGCATTATTCACACCCGTACCTATTACAAAGGCTAAAAAAAATCCATTTCGTTTTGCATACCGGCATGTCCGTGCGTATATATAATAAACAGAAGATTTTTGAAAAGAAAAAACATACTGATTATGAGAAAGACAATATTATTATCATTGCTTGCATTGGCAAGCATCGGCGCATGGGCAGACAAGGTAAAAACCTATCCTGCGCCTGAGAAAGCGCCGCTGAACAATGACTTTGCCATCAGCGTGAGGACTGCCGGCGGAGAATGGCAGAAAGTGGACGCATACGCATGGAAGGTAGACCAGGTGGTGGACGCAAGACACAAGACAGAGATCAGCTCGGTGGCTTATTTCGACTTCGAGGGAAAAGTAGAGGTCAAGGTGGAGAGCCTGCGGCAGCCTGATGTGAAGTCGTGCAAGGTGCGCCCCACATCATACGGCATTCCGTTCAAGGTAGACGGCAACACAATTACATTCAGTCTCGACCGACCGAGAGACCTGTCTATAGAGGTAAACGGCGACATATTCCACAACCTGCAATTGTTTGCCAACGGAATGGAGCAGAAAGTGAAGAAGGGCAAGGACGTTATCTATTTCAGCCCTGGCTACTACGACCTTGGCAACGACTCCATTGCCGTAGGCTCCGGGAAGACGCTGTATGTGGCTGGCGGCGCATATATAAAGGGACGGGCAAGCGTATGGAAGGCAAAAGGCGCTAAAGTCATCGGGCACGGAATCATAAACCCGGAAAGGGCTCAGGCCGGACTTATGGTAAGATACTCATCCAACGTTACCGTAGACGGCGTGATAACGACACAGCTGCCTGTAGGCGGCTCCGACTCTGTATCGGTATCAAACGCAAAGTGCATATCATGGTACGGATGGGGCGACGGTATGAACGTGTTCGCATCGAACAATGTAAGCTACAGCCATGTGTTCTGCCGCACCAGCGACGACTGCTCAACTATTTACTGCACGCGTCTTGGGTATCATGGTGGATGCCGGAATATCTCTGTCACCGATGCCGTATACTGGGCAGACGTGGCTCACCCGATAATGATTGGCCTGCACGGTGACATTGCGAAGAATGAGATTATAGAGAATGTCGTATACGACGGTGTCGACATCCTTGACCAGGCGGAAAAACAGATTGACTATCAGGGATGTATAGGCATAAACAACGGCGACAACATCACGGTGAGGAACGTGACATTCCGCAACTTCCACATTGAGAACATAAGGCAGGGAATGCTCTTCAACTTCCGTGTCTGCTACAACAAGAAATACTGCACGGCACCAGGACGCGGCATTGAGAATATTCTGCTTGAAAATATAGACTATAAGGGTGAAAATGCCGAGCATTCAATAATGACGGGATACAGCCACGACCGCATGATAAGGAACATAACTTTCAAGAACCTTACCATAAACGGCAAACAGATTTCTGACGATATGCCCGGAAAGCCAAAGTGGTATAAGACTTCCGACATGGCCCGCATGTTCGTGGGTGAGCATGTGGAGAACGTGAAGTTTGAGTAAGAAGAAGTGAAGAGTGAAGAACGAAGAGTGAAGAATCCATTTGCCTCTTTGGTATTTGATTCTTCACTCTTCGTTCTTCACTCTTCACTTAAATTTATTTCCCGGTCATTATATCGAGCACCATATCGTCGGTGGCACACATAGCCTCCTTGCCGATGCTTGTAAGGTTGTGGATGCTCTTGTCAACAGACTTGTCGATAATGCCCTCAGCCTCGGTGACGTGCTTGCCCTCCATGCTGAGCAGTGCAGAGAGCAGAGCCGTTGAGACACCCGAGCATATCTTGAGCGAGCAGCTTGGCTTGGCACCATCGCAAATCATACCCGTAAGGTTTGCTATCATATTTTTTACGGCAAAACAGATGCGCTGATAGTCACCACCCATAAGATAAGTGATGCCACAACTTGAGCCTATGCTGGCAACCACGCATCCGCAGAGCGCCGACAGCTTGCCGAGGCTCTGCTTAATGTATATGGCAGTAAGATGGCTCAGCGTAAGGGCACGGATAAGCTCTTCCTCGGTGTTCTCGTTCTCCTGTGCGAACACAACGACAGGGTTGGTTGCGCAGATGCCCTGATTGCCTGATCCGCTGTTGCTCATAACAGGCACCATCGCACCGCCCATACGCGCGTCGCATGCAAGGGCGGTCTTCGATATGATATGCGAGAATATGCTGTTGCCGAATATTCCATGACTCAGCGGACGGTCCATTGTCTTGCCCAAGCAATGGCCGTAGTTGCCCTTGACGCTTTCCTCGGCAGCCCTCATGTTGTATTCCTTTGTCTTCAGAATAAAGGCAAGGCGGTCGTAAGGCGTTGTCATTGCGAAGTCGTAGACAAGCCGCATATTTAGCTCTATCTCTGCCTCCTCCTCGTTCTGGCAGCTTTTGCACCGCTTGTCGTAGACAACCTTGCCATCTACAGCCTCATAAACAAAATGTGTGTGCGATGTGGCTATTATTGCCGTCGCCTCGTGTCCGCCAGCCCGACAAATGACCTCGATATACAGCTTCTCGGTGTTTCCCTCCTTCAGCTTTATATCAATTTTTCCGTCGGCGATATATTCCTTTCCCTCGGCGAGAGTCTCAGGCGTAAGGTCACGGATAACCTCAAGCTCATATTCCGGCCTGCCAACAATGGCGCCGAGTCCTATTGCAATTGGCAGTCCTATCATACCAGTTCCCGGAATGCCTACGCCCATAGCGTTTTTAAGTATGTTTGCTGACAGCAGCGCGGTTATTTTCTCCGGTCTGCATCCCAACAGCCCGGTAGCCTTTGCCGTGCATAGTGCCACAGCCATAGGCTCCGTACATCCTGTTGCCGGCACAACTTCCTTGTGGATGAGTGCCAATATGCTGTCGATAGTTTTGTTGTCTAACATTTTTTTGGGTTTTGAGGTTTTGAGGTTATAAGGTTTTGAGGTTTAGAGAGTTGTAGGGCCGCTATATGTAGCGGCCCTGCAGTCTCATTATTCTCTAAATTTCTCAAGCCCCTTGTTCAGGAACTCGAGATAAGCGGGAATATCCTCTTTGTATGAGAAACTGCTTGTCAGAGGATTGCCGTCGGCATCGGCTGCGACATAAAACGGCTGCGCATTGGCACCATACTTGATGCTCTGCAGATAGCTCCACTTATCGCCAACGGTACGCAACGTGCGTTTCTGGCCGTTCAGCTCAACCTCAACAGGTTTTGCAAGACGGGTCTTGTCGTCAACAAACAGAGATATCAGCACATAGTCTTTTGTCAGCTTGTCGGCAACCTGCGGGTCTGTCCAAACAGCGGCCTCCATCTTACGGCAGTTTACACAGCCAAAGCCCGTAAAGTCTATAAGTGCGGGCTTGCCCTGAGCCTTGGCAGCAGCCATACCCTCCTCGTAGTTTGTATATTTAGCCTCTATAACCTTGGTGTTGAGATTGAAGTCCTGAGTGTTTACAGGCGGAGCGAATGCGCTGACAGCCTTACACGGGGCACCCCACAAGCCAGGTATCATATAAACGGTGAATGCCAACGAGCACAAACCAAGCATGATACACGCCACAGGCATTGGGCGGTCTATCTCGCCGCCAACCTCATCGCTGCGGAACTTCAGCCAGCCTACAAGATAGCAGCCAAGTGCTCCGAAGATTACTATCCACAACGACAAGAACACCTCACGGTCGAGCAAATGCCAGCCGTAGGCAAGATCGGCTACCGAGAAGAACTTCAAGGCAAAGGCAAGCTCTACAAATCCCAACACAACTTTTATGGTGTTCATCCATGAGCCAGACTTTGGCGCCGACTTCAGCAACGACGGGAACATGGCAAAGAGTGTGAAAGGCAGTGCGAGGGCAAGGGCAAAGCCAAACATGCCCACGGCGGGACCTATCCAGTTGCCGCTCGTAACGGTCTCTACGAGAAGCAGGCCGATGATAGGCGCAGTACAGGAGAACGATACCAGCGCAAGTGTGAAAGCCATCAGGAAGATGGATATAAGTCCTGTCGCGTTAGAAGCCTTGGTGTCGACAGAGTTTGCCCAGCTGTCGGGAAGTTTTATCTCGAACCAGCCGAAGAATGACAGTGCGAACACTACAAGCAGCAAGAACAGGAAGATATTGAAAACTGCATTGGTAGAAAGCTCATTAAGCTTGCTCGGGCCGAAAAGTGCGGTTATCACGATACCCAAGGCAAGATATATCACAATGATTGATATACCGTAGGTCACGGCATCGCGAATGCCTTTCTTCTTATCGTCCTTGGCACGCTTCAGGAAGAAGCTTACGGTCATAGGAATAATAGGCCAGATGCAAGGCATTACAAGTGCGAGCAAACCGCCAACCAAGCCCATGAGGAATATGTACCACAAAGAGTGGTTGGCAATGTTGTCGTTGCCTCCAAACGCCTGAAGTTCTTCTACTACAGGCTTCCACAACACATCGCTGTCGATGCCGGCGGTAGCGGCAACGGTGTCAACTTTTGCAGTGTCTACAACAGTTGTTGCCTCTACAGGCTGTTCCTCTGCTTTTGCCTCCTCTGCCATGGCAGCCTCCTCCGCAGGCTCAGCTTTTGCCTTAGAGTCAATGGCGGGCGACTTGCCGCTCTTTTTGATGTCTACAGACGTTGGAGGCATGCAGTTCTCATCGTTGCATGCGCCAAACTCCAGATAAGCGTCAATGACGTAGTTGGGCTTTGTGAACATCAGTTTCTGTACGAACTTAACGCTGTTCTCGAAATATCTGAGGTTCATTCCGAAGAGCTGGTCGTAGCTGGAAATCTCGTTTCCCACAGCCTTCAGCTTGCCTATGAGCTGTACACCCTCAAGCTTGTTTACGTTGAAAGTGGCAGACACCGGGCCGTCGGCGGCAAGACCGGTGGAATATACGTGCCACCCCTTATCAATTTTTCCTGTAAACACAATCTCGGCCTCATCGGTGTTACCCGTCTTCAGCGTTGCGGTAAACCTCACAGGGTCGAGCATCTGTGCGTTGGCAAAAGCTGCTACAACGAACAGCAGGGCCATAGAAAATATTTTCTTCATAAAATAAAATTTTTAAGTTAAGAACCTGTAGTAGAGCCGCTATACATAGCGGCCCTACAGTCTGATTTTTATCCCACCTGACTGCCAGGCTTTACTTTTCCGAGCAAAGATGTAACAGTGAGGTTCCCGTCATAGTTAACGGCGCTAAGTATCATGCCCTGGCTCTCAACGCCCATCATGTTGCGTGGAGCGAAGTTTGCCACAAAGAGCACATCTTTGCCTATGAGCTGCTCTGGCTCGTAGTAAGCGGCTATACCGCTGAGAATGGTACGGTCTGTTCCGCTTCCGTCGTCAATGGTAAACTGCAGCAGCTTCTTGCTCTTCTTAACCTTCTTGCAGTCTTTCACATGACCTACACGGATGTCGAGTTTCTCAAAGTCCTCGAAAGCCACCGTTGGCTTTATCGGCTCAGCTTTGTAAGCGGCCTCCTCGTTGGCTTTCTTTGTGGCGGCAAGCTTGTCGAGCTGTTTCTGAATGACATCATCCTCGAGTTTCTCAAACAGCAATTCAGGCTCAGCAAGCTGATGCCCTGCCTGCAGCAGGTCTGTGCGGCCGAGGTTTGTCCACTCGCATCCGTCCATGTTTATGAGCCTGCGCAATTTTGCAGACGAGAATGGCAGGAACGGCTCAAAAGCAATGGCGAGGTTTGCGACGAGCTGAAGAGAGATGTTCAGAATTGTCTCAACACGCTTCGGGTCTGTCTTCCAAACCTTCCAAGGCTCGCACTCAGTAATGTAGCGGTTGCCAATGCGGGCAAGGTTCATAGCCTCTTTCTGTGCCTCACGGAATTTGAACACGTCGAGATACTGCTCTCCCTTCTCCTTCACGTCCTTGAACTCGCCGATGGCAGCGCGGTCTACATCCTGCAGCTCGCCGCATGCGGGCACGACTCCTTTCCAGTATTTCTTTGTGAGCTGCAGCGCACGATTTACGAAGTTGCCGTATATGGCCACAAGCTCAGAGTTGTTGCGCTCCTGGAAGTCTTTCCATGTAAAGTTATTGTCCTTGGTCTCAGGGGCATTTGCCGTGAGAACATATCTCAGCACATCCTGTTTTCCGGGCAGGTCTGTGAGATACTCATGGAGCCATACAGCCCAGTTGCGCGATGTTGATATCTTGTCGTTCTCAAGGTTCAGGAACTCATTTGCCGGCACGTTGTCGGGCAGAATATAGCCGCCATGTGCCTTCAGCATTGTCGGGAACACTATGCAGTGGAACACGATATTGTCTTTGCCGATGAAGTGTACAAGACGTGTCTCCTCATCTTGCCACCACTTCTGCCATGTACCCCATTTCTCAGGATTTGCGTCGCAAAGCTCCTTTGTGTTTGACACATAGCCGATTGGCGCGTCAAACCAGACATAGAGCACTTTTCCGTCAGCTCCCTCAACAGGTACAGGAATACCCCAGTCGAGGTCTCGGGTCATTGCGCGTGGCTGCAAGTCCATATCGAGCCAGCTCTTGCACTGTCCGTAAACGTTAGGGCGCCACTCTTTGTGCTCTTCGAGAATCCACTCTTTCAGCCACTGCTGGTATTTTCCGAGCGGCAGATACCAGTTCTTGGTAGGTTTCTTTACGAGTCCGTGTCCGGGATTGTTCTTGTTTGTCGGATTTATAAGCTCGTCTGGCGAGAGCGTGGCGCCACACTTCTCACACTGGTCTCCGTATGCACCCTCTGAGCCGCAACGCGGACAGGTACCCACGATGTTGCGGTCTGTAAGGAACTCGCCCGTCACCTCGTCGCAATATTGCTCCTCTACCTGCTCCTCCAGCTCGCCTTTTTCATAAAGTGTGCGGAAAAAGTCGGACGCAAACTTGTGGTGAATGTCTGAGGTGGTGCGGCTATAGATATCGAACGAGATTCCGAAATCCTCAAACGATTTTTTTATAAGACTGTGATAGCGGTCTACAACCTCCTGTGTGGTAATCCCTTCCTGACGCGCGCGTATGGTAACCGGCACGCCGTGCTCGTCGCTGCCGCCAATAAACACAACCTCCTGTTTCTTCAGCCTCAGATAACGTACGTATATGTCGGCTGGCACATATACGCCTGCCAAATGGCCGATGTGCACACCTCCATTGGCGTATGGAAGAGCCGCCGTAACGGTGGTTCTCTTAAAATTCTTTTGTTCCATCTAAAATAATTAAGCTTAATTTATTTTGCAAAGTTAGTGCAAATGAATGGAATATAAAAGGAAAATCACATTTTTCTTTTATATTCCTAATAACATTCGGGACAACAGCATTGCAGGCAATTTTTTAACACATCCTTATGAATGCGCCCATGCTTCCCTCTGTGTTGCCAACGCAGCCGCATTCGTTTTTTTACGGATACCAATGGCTCCGGCAACACATACAGAAGAATTTTACAAAAACGTCAAGGATAATTACTCTGCATAAGCGTTCATCATTAGCACTTTACAAATGTGCAACTTTTATTGAGAAACTGTTATTTTTATCATAAATCCAGTCTCAGACCAAGGCTTAAGTCGAAATTCGTCGGTTTGTATTTATAATAATTCTCAACCGCGCTGCCATTGTCGATATAATGCACAATTCCAGGCTCAATGTACACGCCTATGTTGCCGGTAAAGTTGTATTGCGCACCCGCGGCTGCGTTGAGCGACCACTGCAGGCGTCTCTCCCTGACAGTCTCTGATATGTCTGTGTCATTGTCAGCCGACTTGCCACTGACAAGTTTCTGCATTTCTCCGCCTACCGTCACATATAGGCTCAGGCGGCGTGAGGCAAAAACATTGTAACTCACGGCAAGCGGCAAGCCCACGTAGTGCAGGCTCTGTTTCCCTGTCCAATGGTCGCCCTTCTCGCTCGCCTCGTATGTAGAGCTAAGATAGCTGTAGGTGAGTCCTGTGGCGATGCTCCACCGCTTATCGATACGATATCTTAAGCCTACGCCTACTTTTATCGGAAAGTTATGGTCGTAAGTTACAGATTTAGGCGCGTTGTTTTCAAGAATGCCGTTAGTCCCATTACTAAACTCGCTGTCGGCATCGCCATACGGCAGATATGTCATGCCTCTCATGCCATCTGACGTGTTGTTAAAAGCATTCTGCGTATAGACGGAGGCGATAAGGCCCCCCTGCCCCCCGGCGGGGGGTGTTTCGTTGATAGGTTTGTAAATATCCTGCGTCTTATCTTTACGATGTGGCTCTACAGGCAATTCTGAGTTTTTTTCTTTGAACGGCTCTACAGAGATTTCCCGTGCCTTATCATCACCTCGCTTGTGGCCACCTGCAGGGCCGTTATATATAGCGGCCGCAATTGACGGTTGCCGCCCAGCCTCGTACTTTGTTTTCGCCTTGCTTGCGGCCGCTATACATAGCGGCCCTACATTGCCATCACCCACATTGCCATCACCCACATTGCCATCCAGCACCTTGTCAGCATCTGTAGGGCCGTTACCTGTAACGGCCACAAATTTCGGAGCGTCAACATCCACTTTCGAATAATACACGGCACCACCTACTACAACGATTACTATTGCCGCAGCAGCTGCAATTCTTCTGCCCCAAACGACTGTCATGCGCGGACGTTTGTTTGCGGCAAGAGCACGGTTCAGCTCGTCCCATGAAAGGTCAGGGAGAGGCCGCTCATGGCCTTCCATCTTGCGTTGCATCTGTTTTCTCCACTTATCTTCCATGTCAGCTTTTTGTTTGGGGGTTAAAATCTTTTATCTGTCTTGCCAGCATAGCCTTCGCCCTGTGCAGTTGCGAAGCCGAGGTGGTTTCCTTTATGCCGAGCGTCTGTGCTATTTCCTTATGGCTCCGCCCCTCTATCACGTAGAGGTTGAAAACCATACGGTAGCCCTCGGGCAGTTGCCGTATCATGTCTGTGACGACATCTGCCGGAATATCATCAATGTCTGGCGGAGAGTCGTCAAATTCTTTGTCGGCAGCCATTTCCATGTCGGCAAACAGCGCCACTGTGCGTTTCCGCTGTTTCAAAAAATCAAGGGCACGGCTCACCACTATCCGTGTTGCCCATGCCCTCAGCGAACCGTTTCCCTGATACTGGAAACGGTGTATGTTTGATATAATCCTTATCAGGGCCTCCTGCATCACGTCTTTCACGTCCTCATCGTCGGCCATATAGCGTGAGCAGACAGCAGTGAGATATCCTCCAAAAGCGGCGATGAAGTCCCTCATCGCACGGTTGTCTCCCCTGCGAATGCCCTCTGCCATCTGCTTCTCGCTGCCTGCCATTGGTTTTACAGTTTTTTTATGTAGGGCCGCTATTCATAGCGGCCGCAAACGATAAAACATATTTGTTTGCTAACTTTGCTTGCGGCCGCTATGAATAGCGGCCCTACAGTCTACTCCTTTCTCGGAATGTATTTAAACGTTGCCGTCTTCTCGCCCGAATATGAGTTCCAGCGAAGTGTTATCTCTATCGGCATGTCAGCATAGTTGAAAGCCTCATCAAGTTTGAAAGCCACGACATCGTCAGCCACCACCCCGTTTGTATCACCATTGGCATCGTGGAAGAAGTCGACTAAATAAGGCGTGTTTGCATCTGTGCGGTGTACAAGGTTCACTCTGTGAGTTTTTCCCGAGGAGAAGCGTGTGCGGAACCGGATGTTCAGATATCCGTCCTCGGCTACGGTCTCCCAGCTGTTTACAATCTCAACAGGGTCGTTGCCGTATACTTTCTCCGGCTCAAGAACCAATGGAGCCATTTTTTTTGTGAGGAATGTGTCCACCGAAAGCAGATTAATACTGTAATTTCTTATATCTTCCACTGTCGGCTGCTCACGGTTCAGAGTGTAGCGTATGTAAGCCCTCGTCTCTTTTTCCGGCAACTTAAACGCCGCGGCGTTGCTTGGGGAAAGAACCACGCTGTCGTTCAGCTGCATATACCATGAGTTCTCACTCGGCTTTATGGTCGCTGTCGCGAGTTGTATACTTGAGCTCCAATGTGCGTCATCATCGTCATCGAGGTCACACGACTGGAATGTGGCTGCCGCTAGTGCAACGACTGCGAACAGCATCAATGTTCTAAGTGTTTTCATTTTTCTGTTCATATTCATTTTTATTTTAGGGTTGTCTACACCCTTTAAAAGAGCAGGCAGCCGAAACCTTGCACGAAGAAAACACAAAAAGTGTTAATCTGAGGTTTTAAGGTTATGAGGTGAAAATAGTATTGTTCCCTACCAGCCGCCTTACGACCTTACAAAGATAGCGATAAATTATGAGTTAATCATATAGATTAAATACAAATTAAGGCACGGACAGTAAAAAACATATAAAAGTTTAGCGTTCCACAACACTTTCCCGTTAAATTTATTGCATGATTTCATAATAATCTTTATCTTTGTAGCGAGTTTAAACTACAATCTATATCACACTCCCACAATGAGTTACACTCATCTATAGTCAACCAATGCCATTAATACGTAAGGGAATAAATACAAAAATGAATAAAAACCACAAGCATTAATTATCTTATGAAACTAAAACGATTATTATCCTTAGCGATGCTGTGCGTCGCATGGGTGGGTGGCGCATGGGCAGACACGTCGCTCTTAACCGCCGCTAACGGTTGGCAGAAAGTCACCGACCTTAGCTCTCTGACACTCTCTGACTATTACTTCGCTTTCGTAGACAACGACAAAGACCTTATACTGTCATTTGAGGAAGGTGTAAACCAAAGTTCAAGTATAGACTACAAGACCATGGTTTACCGCACTGGCGCAAGGGCAGAGATGACACCCGCCATGCTGTGGACATTAGAAGACAACAACAGCGCAGTCAGTGGGTCTCACATTATCAAGTCGGCAGTATATCAGGATAAATTCCTGCAAACAGAATGGGACGCTTCTTGGTTTTGCCGCACACATGACAATGGCGGAGGCGATAACAGTTGGGGAGCATGGATATTTGCTTATTCAAATGGCAGTTGGACTATCCAGAATGGCAAATACCAAGATAAAGGTTATATAGGCCCCTGGACAGACACAAAATTTGAAAATGGCAGAGAAGTAGCAGGAAACAAGACTGGTGACAATATCGGTCATTTCCAGATTTACGCCATTAAACGGTCAGATGTAGACTGGCTGGCTGCTGCCTCACAAAGCAACCCGGCAAATATCTCATATAAGATAACAAACGCCAATGCGGGATTCAATGGGACAAACGGCTGGACAGCGACAGGAACAAACAAGCGAAATGGCGGTAATGGCTTCGATGGCGTTGGTGGTTTCTTGGAATTTTGGAGTGGTTCTGCCTGGACAGGATCATTTTCACAGAGTATAAGTGGTTTATCAATTGGTAAATACAGGATACGTGTTGCAGGACAACAATCTGCCGAGGGCGTCACATCGAGTCTTAATGTCGGGACAGCATCGGAGAAATTCCCTTCGTACGGCACATCAAATGGAACCATTCTTGCTTCTGGTGAAGAAACTGCTGAGGGCAGCGGTATAGGAGGCTGGCGTTATGTAACAGCTGCAACTTATGTTACTGATGGAAATCTGACAATTAAGATGGAATCAGAAGGTAGTGCAGGAAAGTGGGCAAACTTCGACAACGTAGAACTTTACTACCTCGGCAAGAACCTCCGCGACGGCTCAACCCCAACAACATCGGGCGTCTCTGCCACCGCCGCCACATGGTATGCCATACAGGTACAGGTTGCCGGAAGCTACACTCTGACACCATCTGCCGGTACCGTCTACTATACACAAAACGGAGAGCTGATGCCTGATGAGGCAGACGCAGAGGCAACATCTACAACAACAGCAACAGACCTCGACCTTAAAGTAGGATATCTCTATGTGAAAGCTTCAGAGGATGCGACAATCAATCTCACACCAAATACCAAGACCTACACCGTTGGTACGGCCATACAGAGTGCAAATTATATTCAAAATGGACAAACCGTAACAATTACATACGGCGAAGCCGGCACCAACGATACAGAGGCTACATTCGCGAAACTCGGCGACGTTACGTTCAATGGCGCAAATATTGACGTGACTGTAAGCGGCAGAAGTTTCAGTTTCACTGTTCCCGACAATGTTGAGACATCTACGGCATACACCCTCAGCATTCCTGCCGGTGCGTTCGGATACGAAGGACATGCCACTTGCGAGGCACAGGACATAACACTCACAACCCCGGCAGTCTTCGACGGAACCTATTACATCAAGACTGCCGATGGCAAGTATATCTCACGTGGTGCCAAATATAATACAGAAGCCGCTCTTGACCCATGGGGTATAGCACTCAACGTCGCCACCGACAGCAACAACGGGACCACACTCTATTTCACAGACAACGACAAGCCTTTAGGTGTCGCTACAGGTGGTGACATGTATACTGACAACACATCCCTTGAGTACCGCTATACTATAACAGCAGCTGAAGGAGGATACAATATCAAGAACATAACATACGGCACATACGTTGTTGCCGGCACCAACAGCGATGGAAAGCCTGTAGCCAACACTGCCGCCGAACCATATATCTGGACATTGGTTGCCCCTGCCACACATACCGCAGAGATGACAGCTCTGAAAAACTATCAGGCCGCGGAAGCTGCTAAAGCTGCAGGATTGGACATGACAACAGTTGTAGCCTTGGAAGCAGAAGTTGAGACTTGGGACGGCAATAAACCTGTAATTCTCTCTGCACTTGACAACACTAACGAGTATTATCAAAGCACAGGCGAGCGTAAAGGCTCTGTCGAAATCTCAAAAACAGGTCTGTATAAATTGACAATCCCCGCATACAACCGTACAGGTTCAGCGGACAATGCATACAAGAGGTACACCAACGAGACTGATGCCCTGACTGCCTATATATACATGGGCGATGCCAAGACTAAGATACGCTCTCTGTATAGCGAAGCCGGGAAGGACACAGAAACAAGCGACTATGTGAAACCTGCCAACGCAACGCAATGGTGGCCAAACACAAAAGCTACCGGTACCGCAGAATTCAACGCTGGCAAATATGCCAACGATGTCTGGGTATGGCTTGAGGCCGGGCAGACATATAACTTCGGTATTGTAAGTGACGGAAACGGCAAATGCGACAACTGGATCTGGTTCGGCACCCCCACCCTGACCTACTACTCACAGAATCTTTATCCAAAATTTGCCGAACTCTACGAACAATGCAAGCCTTGGACTGAAGGAGACGAATATGCCACAACCTACAATTCATACGCTGATTACAATGAGGCAACAGACCAGGCTGCTTTGAAGGTCGCTATCGACTACATGACAACAAACTTCGACACTTACGCATGGGACAATGCAAGCCCTGAGCATCCGTATCTCGTAGAAGGTGTTATTTCACGTTCTGAATGTACGGAGAATGGAGGTAATGACCCTACCATCGATTGGGCAGGCAGCGGACGTTCTACCGCTACCGGTCAGCACTGGAGCGGTGACGCATCAAGAGTTTATTTCACACAGAACCACGAGAATGGCGCAGCACGTAAACAGACTGTGACAATACCCAACAAGGGTCTATACATGCTCAAGACATCTATACGTCCTATCAACAGTGCATCGTATGCCGAAATAAGTGTAGGCAGCGAAACCGTAAGGACATACGGACCGACAGGTACAGAAGGCGGAACTATCGCTACCGACGGTACAGAATACGAAAGTGTTGCTGCCGGTATCGCTGCCGGTGCTACATTCGCCAACGACAACAAGGGTTACGGATGGATTTACCAGAATATCATCTTCACCTCTGACGACAATGAAACAAAAACTATCAGTATCAACCTCTCAAATACTAACGTCAATCGTGAAGCTGACTGCGGCGGTATGTACCTCTACTATATAGGCCAGAATTACGACAAGGTTGATGGCAACACGCATTATTATTATGGCAATTATTCTGCACCTTCGTTTGAGGTAACAGAAGCTATACCAGTAGTAGATGCGACAAAGGCAACAGTAAGCGGCGCAACCGTTAAACGCACAAATCCTAACGGTCTCGTCTATCTTGCCTCAGGCTCTACGGCTGACGGTGGCAACAACGTAGTCACCGACGGCACTTGCGCAAACCTTGTTCTCACTGACGGTTATCCGTTCACGGCAACCAAGAATTTCGAGGCTACATCGGCTAAATACACAATGACAGCCATTGCCGGCGGTAAGTTCGGGACACTCGTCTTGCCATTCGCCGCAACTCTCCCGTCAGGCGGCAAGGCATATTCTCTGGATGCCGACATCAACGTCATAGACGGCAACGTTAGAGGCTCTGAGCTGACATCGCTGCAGGCCAACACTCCGGCACTGGTTACGGCAGCAGGCGACTATACAGGCGCAAACGTTGACATTGCCGTATCAAGCGCAAGCACACAATATACAAACGGAAACCTCACGGGCGTATACCAGAGCACACAGGCTCCTGTAGGCTCATACGTATTGCAAAAGCATGGAGAAACAGTGGCATTCTATCTCGTTGGCGACGTACAGCCAACCATTAAGCCTTTCCGCGCATTCATTCCAGCACAGAGCAGCAACGTGAAAGCCATCAGCGTAATCTTTGACGGCGAGGCTACAGCCATTGACGGCATCAATGCGGAGAATGCGGAGAATTCAGAAATATACGACCTCTGCGGGCGCAAGGTTACAAAGGCTCAGAAGGGTGTTTACATCGTTAACGGTAAGAAAATGATTATAAAATAACTATCAAGACTATGAACATGAAAAAGAAATATATAAGTCCTATGATTAGCATTTATGCTACAGAACTTACAAACGCATTGATGAATGTAAGCGGAACCGTTTCTGGCGGATTACAGCCAGGCGGTGGAGATGATCCTGACGAAGGTGAGGACATGGGTGCCAAAAAAAGCTTCAACATCTGGAACGACTAACAGACGAGGCATAAATGCAACAAACAACATATATTAAAATTTTATCTTTTAGAAAATTATGAACATCAGAAAATATATGTATCTCATGGCTGCCGGCCTTACAGTAGCAGCCTGCAGCAGCGATGAGATTGTACCAGAGGGTAATAATAACGATGGGACAACACCGGCAGAATTGTCAAAATCTGCCGGCTCCATCGATGGCGGCCTTGAGATAATGGACAACGAGGGATGCGACGGCGAACAGGCAGAAGAGAGCACACGAAGCACCATCTCTGGCGGCGTGTTCAGCAGCTGGAGCACAGAAGACGTTGTAAGCATCAGCGACGGGACTTTGTTCTACAAGTATAAGCCAACAGCCATCAACGGAACGACATGCTCGTTTGAGGTTGTTGACGGCAGCAGCCAGTTTGACAAAAATCTGACAGGCGACGAGAATTTCCACGTGTTCTATCCTGCCGCAGCCGTAACTGGCTGGAACGGCAGTGTGGTAACATCACAGATTTATGCACAACAGGACTACACAGAGAATGCCGACAACGGCATAATGGGCGCATACATGGCTACAAAGGGCACTGTCACCGACGACGGCAACGTTTCGTTCTCTTTCAAGCACTGCTGCTCTGTTGTGGAGGTAAATCTCAGTACGCTCGGTGTGACACCAAAGCGTGTCTCACTGAAAACAAACAGCGGCGAGAGCATTGCCGGTAAGATCGCATACGATATCGACATTAAGAAGCTGAACGTTACCAACTCAGAGCCTGCTGGATA
>OGLR01000583.1_pt1 | contig 16107 bp, 9 predicted proteins | sample 1572931 | NCBI WGS metagenome assembly OGLR01 (sample SAMEA2581997, study PRJEB24529) | metagenome | biome: Human gut stool | place: China | collected 2011 | reverse complement strand
TACGGGGAAAAGGTCGTTATGCGTCTCGCACAGAAAAAAGCACTGACATTGGACAAGCGGGATCTGGGATTCCCGGAGGACGAATTAAAAAAGTTTGACCACATCCTAAGCCATCCGAACGGGCTTATTCTCGTCACGGGACCGACCGGAAGCGGTAAGTCTACGACATTATATACCGCATTAAATGAATTAAACGTAGAAGGCGTCAATATCATCACGGTAGAAGATCCGGTTGAGGCGAACTTAAACGGGGTCAACCAGGTACAGGTAAACGAAAAGGCGGGACTTACCTTTTCCTCGGCACTGCGTTCCATCCTGCGACAGGACCCGGATATCATCATGATCGGTGAGATCCGAGACCAGGAGACCGCCAGCATTGCCGTACAGGCGTCCATCACCGGACACCTGGTGGTAAGTACCCTGCATACCAATTCCTCCGCCAGCACCATCACCCGTCTGGAGGATATGGGCATCGAATCCTACCTGATCGCAGATTCCGTCATCGGCGTTATCGCCCAGCGACTGGTACGCAGACTCTGTCCTTTCTGTAAAAAGCCGAAGCAGGCCACCAGGGATGAAAAAGAGTTCATGGGCATGAGGGAAGAGGAAGATGTAACCATCTACGAGCCCTGTGGATGCAGCAAATGCGACAATACCGGCTTCAAAGGCCGTATCGGTGTCTATGAGATCATGCAGATCACTCCGAAACTGAAAACCATTATCAGCAAGCGGGAGGGTGCCGATATCTTAAAGGAAGAAGCATTAAAAGAAGGAATGCATACCCTGCGTATGAGTGCCACGGACTACGTACTGGATGGCACCACCTCCTTCTCCGAGATGGTAAAGGTATCATTTGACGTATAATTCTATAAAAACCGCAAGATTTTATAGAAATTTATCAAAATTTATAAAAATTTTTCAAAAACCTGGGCCTTTCTAGGACCGGGGTCCGTCTTACATAGTTGGGGAGACAGTTAAAGATAGAGACGTAATTGGAGGGAAGGCACATGGCAACCTATGGCTACAAGGCCATCACAAAGGCTGGAAAAGAAGTAAAGGGAAGTTTGGAAGCGGATAACAAAGATCTGGCAATGGCAGAACTGAGAAGGCAGGAACTGACCGTTATCGATCTGGGAGAACAGAGCTTCCTGACGAAAGACATCGACATCCAGATCGGCGGATGGCCCAAGGCCAGGGATCTAAGCGTCATGTGCCGCCAGTTCGTCAGCATGACCAAAGCGGGCGTCAGTATCCTCGAATCCCTGAAAATGCTCTGCGAGCAGACAGAGAACAAGAGATTACAGGATGCACTGAAGGAAGTCCGCATCAGCGTGGAAAAGGGTGAGACCCTGGCAGACTCCCTGGCAGAGCACCCGAAGGTATTCCCGGGGATTATGGTGAACATGGTGGCTGCGGGTGAAGCATCTGGTAGTCTGGAGATCGCATTGGAACGTGTAGCAACCCAGTTAGAGCGTTCCCACAAGACCCAGGCAATGGTAAAGAAAGCAATGATCTATCCGATAGCAGTGTGTGTCGTGGCCATTATTGTTACGATCGTAATGCTGGTGGTGGTCATTCCTAACTATGAAGATATGTTTAAGGACCTGGGAACGGAATTGCCTTGGATCACACAGTTTTATGTAAATCTGAGCCATGGAATTATTAATTACTGGTTTATTATTATCCCGGTAATTATTGCATTGGTATTCGCTATCCGTGCATTTGCCAAAACCGATGCCGGAAAGCACTTCTTTGGAAAGATTGCATTGAAGGCACCTTTGTTCGGAAAACTGACCACAAAGTCAGCATCCTCTATGATGGCACGTACCATGAGTACTTTACTCGGAGCCGGTGTACCACTGATCGAAGCGGTGGAGATTGTGTCAGGTGTTATGAGTAATATTTATTTTAAGGAAGCAATGGAAGATGCCAAGGAAGAGATCACCATTGGTATGCCGCTATCCAGACCTTTACAGGAGAGTGGACTATTCCCTCCTATGGTATATCAGATGATCCGTATCGGTGAAGAATCCGGTAATACAGAGGAAATGCTTGACAAGCTGGCGGATTATTATGATGAAGAAGTAGAAATGTCCGTACAGTCCCTCATGGCAGCTATGGAGCCTATGATCATTATTGTACTGGCAGTCGTGGTCGGTGGACTGATCGCTGCATGTATGATGCCTATGATGTCCATGTATGAGGCACTCGATAGTTTATAAAATAGGATTATCCGTTCTGTGTAGGGACAGAACGATAATTAATAAATGGGGCGGAAAACTCACTACCCTGAAATTAAAAAACACATAAAAAGGAGAATGTAATTATGAACAAGAAACAGAAGAGCTTAACAAACAAAGGTTTCTCCCTGGTAGAACTGATCATCGTTATTGCTATCATGGCAGTACTGGTTGGTGTACTGGCACCTCAGTTTCTGAAGTATGTTGAGAGATCCAGAAAGTCTACTGATGTTCAGAACGTAGCTTCTATTGTTACTGCGTTACAGACTTATGCAGCAGATCCTATGGTTGAAACTACAAATCAGTTGACTAACGGAGGAAAGATTACACTTACAACTACACAGACTACTGTGTCTACTACAAACTGCACTGGAAATACTGACAAGGCATTGGCAGCAGCTGGAATTAACGCAATTGGTTTGAAGTCCGGTAACTGGACCAGTACAGCTGGTGCTGGAATTACCCTTAACGTTGCTGTATCCAATGGGACAATTACTGTTACCTGTGACACAACACTTGATGGTACTAACAATATTCTTACAGGAACCTACAACTAGCTAGTAAGAACAATGAAAGGCACCTGACATGCTCCAAACAATCCTTCTCTACATAGTGATTTTCCTTTATGGCATCGTGATCGGTAGCTTCCTCAATGTGTTGATCTACCGCATTCCTAACAAAGAGAATATTGTAACGACCAGGTCTCACTGCATGAACTGCGGTTACCAGCTGCGGTGGTACGACCTCGTACCGCTGTTCAGCTACCTGACATTGGGAGGCAGATGTCGGAAATGTAAGGCACACATCTCCGTTCAGTACCCCGTCATCGAGGCACTGAACGGAGTGCTGTACCTGCTCGTATTCTGGAAGTATGGGATGAGCGTGGATTCCCTAGTCTACTGCTTGTTGTTTAGTACACTTCTTGCTTTAAGTGTGATTGATTTCAGAACATATGAGATCCCTGTGGGATTTAACTTATTTATACTGGCACTGGGGCTGATCCACGGAGCTTTCCACTATACAAAGTGGTTGGATTTCCTGATCGGCTTCCTGTGTGTCAGTGTATTTTTGCTTATTCTGTATTACGCTACCGGAGGCAGAGCCATCGGCGGCGGTGATGTAAAGCTGATGGCGGTCTGTGGACTGCTGCTCGGCTGGAAATTGATTATTTTCGCATTTTTACTGGGATGTATCATCGGTTCCGTGATTCATCTGATCCGTATGAAAGTAAGCGGCGAAGGACATGTCCTCGCCATGGGACCGTATCTTTCTGCGGGGGTGGCAATCGCCGTCCTGTGGGGCAATGAATTCTTACAGTGGTATCTGGGTCTGTATCATTAGAGACCGGATACTTACATCTGATATGAGATTAGAAAGTTCTTGGGACACTTTTTCTGTCCCAAATACGATAAAGAACCGATAAGAGGAAGGGTAGAAGCATGGCAATGAACAATCGCGTATTGAGTATTGAGATCGGCAACTCTTTTACGAAGATCTGCGAGATGGACTATAAGGTGAAGAAGCCGAAGGTCTACAAGGTATTGACGGTGGAGACACCGGAAGGCATCGTGGTGGATGGTATGTTGCAGCCCACACAGGAGTACGCAGACCATCTGGTGAATGCACTGGGAACGAACGGCATCCGTACGAAGAAAGTGCTGTTTACCATTTCTTCTACCAGAGTGGCAAGCCGTGAGGTACAGATTCCCAATGTCAAGGCGAACAAGATCGAGGCACTGGTGAAGACCAATGCCAGTGACTATTTCCCGGTGGATCTGACCCAATATGAGATCGGACATTATCTGGCAGGCGGTCTGGCAGAGAATGGCAAGCTTCGTGTCATGGCTCTGGCCGTACCCAAGGCTCTTTTAAACAGCTATTATCAGTTGGCACAGATGTGCGGCTGGGAGATCGAGTGTTTCGACTACAGCAGCAACAGCTTATACCAGGTGCTTCGTGATGAAAAATCCGAGAAGGTCACCATGGTTATCAAGATCGCCATGGCAGCCACCTCTGTGACCAGATATCTGGGAAATGTGGCGCAGAATGTGTATCTGCAGAACCGGGTACAGGAGCTGCAGCCGGCACAGGCAGTATACAACGAATATCTGACTGCGGCAGCGCAGTATGACAAATACAAATATCTGTATGAATACACCGAGAACCCCAACGAGAATCTGGTGGATTTCATCAATGAACTGGAACAGATCCTTCCCAGCAGCTTCTACACCAACAGCTTCAGCTCCGATCTGGACGGAATCAGCATGTCGGTGACGGTGGAGGGGAAAGCAGCGGCAGCCCGTACGATTCTGAATATCCGCAACATGAAGAGCATTGATGATGTAGAGATCAGCAATATTACGGACAGCAAGGACGAGACCGGCAAATCTGCGGTGACATTTTCCATCACCGGAAGCTATAAGGATCTGACGGACGAGACCGAAGAGAGCGGTGAGGCGCAGGCCGATACCCAGACAGCACAGTAGGAGGCAGCGGAAGATGAAGGTTAAAAAGAGTGAAATTCAGCTTTTGATCGCAGTGATCGGTGTTCTTATTGCTGTGTGTACGTATTTTCTGGTATATTCCAGTTTTAATGAAAAATCAGATGCCCTTGAGGCACAGAATGCCACTTTGTCATCCCAGGTGGCAACGCTGGAGATATTAGATCAGCGTAAGGCGGACTACATTGAGGCTACTGAGAAGATGCAGTCCTATATCACGAATTTTGAGAACCGTTTCCCGGCAGATATCTTACCGGAAGACAGCATTATGATGGTAAAGACATTGGAAGATTATACTCGTACCGAGGTGGCAAATATTGCATTCGGTTCCGAAGCAGAGGTGGTGTATACTCCTGCAGCGGATGCGGCAACGACGACTGCGGATGCAACAGCAACCACGGATACGACAGCAACAGATGCTGCGGCAGATACCACAGCAGCTGCCGCAACGACGGTAGCAAGTCCGGTATCTACGGACGGTACTGCTTATGCAGATACCCATATGTATGAGGTACCCCTGAGTATCAGCATTTCCTGTACCTATGACGATTTCAAGGGACTGGTAAGATACATCTACAATCAGCAGGAACGTGAGAGCATCCAGGGCGTCAGCATCAACTACAACGAGACCGACGGAATGCTCACCGGCAACATGACCATGAACACCTATTATCTGCTGGGAACCGATAAGGTATACAGTTCACCTTACATCCCGGATATGCAGATGGGCGTAGACACTATTTTCGGAAACGTGGAATAATAGATTTGCAATCATAGCAGTATACGACTGCTTGCAGGCAGGATACTGCTATGATTAGCAAATCAAACAACCATGAGCAGGGAGGACGATAGTCCGGAGTGCGAATGGTTGTCCGGTTTCGGGAGCACGGAGTGCGGAGAAAACGGTATTAGTCATGAGCAGGGAGGACGATAGTCCGGAATGCGAATGGTTGTCCGGTTTCGGGAGCACGGAGTGCGGAGAGACCGGTATTAGTCAGAAGCAGGAAGGACGACTCACATGCAGAAGAACACGGAGAGAAGACAACTGAATAACGAAGGCTTTTCTCTGATTGAACTGCTGATCGCCATCGTGATCCTGTCGATCATCGTTGTGCCGCTTTTGCACAGCTTTGTGACTTCTGCCAGAACCAATGCCAAGTCCCGCAACACCATGCATGCCACGGCCATCGCAGAGGATGTCATGGAGCAGTTCGAGGCACATACACTGGAGGAGATGGCAGACACCTATGAGGCGGCAACCCCTACCGGCTTTACTAACAGCGTGCAGAAGGATGCTTCTCTGGATGTGGACGGTGACGGCTCCGCAGAAGATGGTATCTGGCAATATACCTTCCGTGATGAGAAGACGACTTCCGGCACCTATGATGTGGTAGTAACACTGGATCCTAACGGTTACACGGCACTGAATGAGAAGGATATTGTAAATATCCAGAACCTGGCAGGCAATCTGAATGCGGTATATTCCGAATCGGAAGATGCCGCACAGGAGGCTTACGGTTATTTTGAAGCGTATTCCGGCGGCAGAGACGTTATGGAGATTGCCAGGAATACTACCAAGACCATCGAAATATCCATAGACAGCAGCCGCATTTTACTGGATCTGGGAGACGGAGAGAGTGCAGAGACAGATGTGTATCTGGTGACGGCTTCCACAGTCTATCATTGTAATTCCGCTATCCTTACGGGCATCAGCGGAGATTATCCCCAGAACGGCTCGGATTATGTGATCTTTTCCAATGAAGAGGCGGTAAGAGCCAAAGCAGCGGAGCTTAAGAAGGAGAAGGAGAGCGGGAATCCGGTGGATGCAGAGGAGATCATTTCCCAGCTGGCCAATATCATTGTGTGCCTGCAGCCCAGAGTGGAGGCATCCCAGAGTGCGGTGACTTCTGCGGTAGACAAAGTGATCGTAAATAACCCGAAGAATGTACAGACAAATCTGTTCCTGGTGGAGCAGACTCCGTCAGCGGAGAGAATAGACAGCTTCACGGACGAAAGCACCGGTTTTAACCCGTATTCCTCCTGGAACAACAATTACAAGGCGGCATTTGAACTGCGGGAGACCTGGCCGGGCTGGATGTCCTCTGCCGGAGCCAGCATTGATTCCGCCTGCAGACTGCGGACGAATCTGATAGACCGCAGCAATACGGAATACATTTTCAATGATCTCAGCGTGTCCGGTGCGGCAGGAAATGCTACCGGAGACGTGGCGAAGGATATTATGGGTGCGGGCGGCGGTCTGACACCGACGGAGCGACGCAACCGTATCTATGACATGCGGGTACAGGTGTATGTAAAAGATATGATTGGAGTGCAGTCCCCCGTACTTACCATGACGGGAACCGTGATCGAATGATCTGACGGACGCAAGATAGAGGAGATACCGGAAGGAAGACGAGAAACATGAAGATATGCGGAAGAAATCCCAAAATATTTTCAAAGGTAAGACAATTCCACAGACGAACGGACAATAAGGGCTCAGCAATGGTCGTTGTGATCATTGCCATGGCCTTTATTGGCATTTTAGCCAGTGTTTTGATGTATATGTCACTGCTGAACTATCAGATGAAGGTGAACAATCTCAAGGCGAAGGACAATTTTTACTCTGCAGAGACTGTGCTGGATGAGATCCGGACGGCTATGGGAGAGCGGGTGTCCGCTTCTGTCGGAAGTGCCTATGAACTGGTCCTGAAAAATTATGAGGCAACCTCCGCAGAGGAGAAGCAGAACAAACTGAGATATTATTTCCTGAAGGATATGCAGGATTATTATGCAGTGACAGGAAGTATGAATATCAACAACTATGATCTGACCAAGCTGTTCAACAGCCTGTCTTCGGAGATAAAGCGGGGGACGGTGCTAGAGACATTGAATGACTCCGGGGAAGTAGTGTACCGGATGGCTCTGGACAGCAGCGGCAGTCTGAAGGTATATGTAATGACAACGGATCCGGTGACGGGCAACAAGGAGAGAGTGGAGACCACGGATATTCCTACCGGACGTTTTCAGTTGTACACCGACGGACTTTCTTTCTGCGGCCTGAAAGTGACTTATACGGATACCGATGGCTATGTGTCCGTGATCCAGACCGATATCCGGGTGAAGATGCCGGATATGGATTTTGCACAGGCAGTGACACTGCCTTCCATTACGGGAATCTCCATGGTGGCGCAGGAGAATATTCAGGCACTTCCTTCTGATTCCACGCTGATCAGTAAAAATGTCATTGGCGGCAGCTTTTATGCGGAACGTTTTATCGTGGGCAGCGAAGAGTCCGGCAAGGGCAACGGTGTGACGGTGGAATGGAAAGAGACCACCGGCAATGAAAACGAAGACAAGCGTATGGTGATGGCTTCCGACTTATATCTGGGAGAAGGAGCCACACTTACCACAGATCAGTACGGTGAAGTATGGGCCGGTTCCATTGCCATGAACGGAGGGATTCCGGGCAATACGGGAAGCAACGGAACGTTGAGCTTTCAGGGAAACAACGTATATGTGGCCGGAGACCTCAGGATGACCGGGGAACGGAATGTATTTACCGCCGGAGCACAGATCGACGGAGAATATGCCGGACAGTATATCGGCTTCGGTAATGGAAAGGGCGTGGACAGCAGCGCCATTCTGGTCAACGGCACGGATACGGAGATCTATCTGAATGAATTGAAGAATCTTACGCTGGCGGGAAATTCTTACATTTCTCTGACGAAAGCCAAGGATGGAATTACCAGTGAGGATGGTGTGAGCAACACCGGAGTACAGGATGTGATGATGGGACAGTCTATCGCTGTGAAGAGTGACCAGCTGGCTTACCTCGTTCCGGCGCAGTGTATCGGTGTGGATGCCTCCGGCAAGACCGTGTTAAACGGTGCCAGCAACCCGATCACGTTGGAGCAGTATAAGGACAAAATCAGGGACCAGGCGGATGTAACGGAAGTGGCATTGAATATTCCGTCCGCTACCCTGAATGGTCATACGCTGGCCGAGTACGGACTGACCCAGAACAATATCCAGAAGATTTTCAAGCGGATCAACAGCAAGATCACGCTGGTGTATTATTATGTAAGCTTTGACAGCACCTCTGATACCGCGAGAGCCAATGCCAACCGGTATTTTCAGGATTATTACGGTGCCAACCAGCAGACCATGGAAGCCTATACCGGTCTGTATACCAAAGCCATTCAGGTGCGTGGACAGCAGAACGGAGCGTACATCATGCATCTGGCAGGCAATGTGGCCATGTATGACAGCAGTGCGGCTGCGGAAAGTCAGGAGAAGCTGTTGGATGCCACACTGACCAGTGATGGTGCCAATGCAGGATATCAGGCACTTTTGGCATCGGATCAGTTGAAATTCCAGGCATTGTCCAAGAAGATGATCGATGTCTATGAGCAGCTGCTTCCTTCGGAGAAGACGGATGCAGCCAATGCTTATACCAATCTGGTAAATGAAGGGGAGATAACGACCTTCCATGCTGTATTAAACGGCAGTACCGGAAATAAGGTGGAGTCAAAATATTTCGGCAATACCACAGGAAGCCTTGCGGAGCAGGGATATAAGGCAGTTATTGTAAAGGGTGATTATACCTATCCGGAAGCCGGATTCGGCGAGTTCAGTGGACTGATCATTGCTACCGGAGATGTCAAAGTGACAAAGGAATTCCAGGGAACGATCCTGTCCGGCGGAACGATCACACTGGATCAGAATGTCAATGTGGAACCTGACCGGGATGCGGTGCTTCATGCCCTGACCTATTCCAGAACGATCGTAGATGCTGCCGGTAAGACACAGGAATATCATGTGGTAGATTTTTTAAATGGCGGAGACGGTTACCTGAGCAGTAACGGTAAGTCCTATAAGAACAGTGATATAAATCTGGGAGATTTGATAGTTTATGAAAACTGGCAGAAAGAATAACAACAGTGGTTTTTCCCTGGTGGAGCTGGTCATTGTCATTGCGATCATGGCGGTGCTGGTGGGTGTGATGGCCACATCCATTACATCCCTGACCGGAAGGAGAGTCCGGAAATGTGCGGACGAGATCGTGACGACATTGGAGCGGACCAGAGTACTGACACTGGGAAAAGAACAGAATCAGGTGGAATGTGTTATCAGCTATAATGATACGACCAGGGAATATACGGCACAGATCCGGCAGGGAGATGTGGAGGTATCCAACAGGGTACTGGGAAAAGAACCTATTGATATCAAGGTATATTTTGAAGGAGATTCCAGGGGATATTCCCTGACGGAACTGAAAGGATCCGACAGCCTGTTACCTTATGTTTCATCTTCAAAGGGGCTGCATCTGGTGTTTAACCGTGCATCCGGGGCCTTTGAGAAGGATACCTGTACGGCAAACAATGTGTTGAAGGAATATTGTCAGAAAATCGTCGTAAGAAACGGAACGAGAATCATAGAAATTACAACGGTCGGCAAGACTGGTAAGATCCTGACGAAGTAAGGAGGTTGACCATGGGTATTGGTAAGAAAGGATTTACTCTGGTAGAGATCATCGTATCTCTTGCAATCATGACCATAGTAGCAGGTGCGGTGGGAGCATTCGTGATCGCCGGCAACAATTCTTATATGCGGGGAAACAAGGAACTGACTCTGCAGGAAGAAGCCCAGCTGACTGCCAACCAGATGATCGATCTGATCATAGATGTGGAGAAGGGCATCAGCTTTTCTAATCTGACGGATCAGAAAGCTGTGGATATGGACGGTAATGTGGCAAAAGACGTTAACGGCTTGGACGTAACGAATGCCAGTGTCAGTGAACTGCGTCTGATCAATAACGACAACAGCTATATGATCCGTTGGCAGGGTGGTGCCGGAGCGGATTATGCCGATGCCAATCAGGTGTATCTTTATGAGGTGACAAATAGCAAGGATGCCGAGGGCAAACTTGTGGTAGGAGATTTTGACGTGGCTAAGCCCGCACTGATGGCAGAGCATGTCAGCAGCTTCAGCGTGGACCTCAGTGAACTGGATAAGCGGAAAGTCGTTCTGAACATGACCTTTACCTATCAGGACAAGTCCTATGAAATTTCCGAGACCATCAAGCTGAGAAATGATCTGAGCTCCGAGCCGTCCCGCATCTATTCCTGGATCAGCGGCATCCGTATCATTCCCGAGCACGAAGATCTGAAACAGGGACAGGCTTTCGTCTTCGATTACGAGATCACCGGAGACGAGGAAGCCATTGCTCAGGGTGTGACCTGGGCCGTAAGTTATCAGGATGGCAGCGCATGTAAGAGCACCATCAGTGGTAACGGTAAACTGAGTGTGGCAGCGGATGAGACCATAGCAGAGTATATCCTGACAGTAATCTGTACCGCCGTAGCGGATCCTACCATAGCGGCAACGGCTACCGTAACGGTACAAAAGCATATGGTGGATTCTCTGGATATAGAACCGAAAGATGCTTTGGTGATTCAGGGGGACAGCCTGCAGTACTCTTATACTATGGAAGGAACAGAAGAGGCTAAAAATGCCGGGGTGACCTGGAGCGTGGCAAGAGTGGACGCAACTGGACTTAAGGCAGGAACCACGATAAATGGGAGCGGTCTTTTGGCGGCTGACAGATATGAGCCGACCGGAACACTTGTGCTACAGGTAACCTGTACTTCCGTGGCGGATCCCGGAATGTCTGCATCCACAAAGGTATCGGTATTACCCTATACCAACATTGACGGAAAATATGATGCAACACTGATTGCCAAGAATCTGACCACATATGATTTTACCGAAGGAAGTACGGAAAAGATCGGTTATAAGGCATTGATTGAATGTCTGCCGTCCTGGGCGGATTACAGAAATGGTTATCCACAGATTGAGTGGAGTGTGGTAGGTGATTATGCCAATAATTACAAAATAACCGGTTTGACAGATTCTGATGGTCGACAGTTCCAGGCAGAACTGGAATGTGGAAATATGACGGATACGGTAGTACGTGTACGTGCGGTGATAGCTTTATCAGCAGATATTAAGATTACCAGAGAAATCGATATTACAATCCCTCCCCTGAAGACGGTTGTAAACGCGAAGGAACCGTATATTTACTCCAGTCAGTTTGTATTAAACCGTAATGGAAAAATTAATTGCGAGATTCGAAATTATAAAGGGGAAGTAAATTGGAGATTTGCAGATATTCCCAGTGAGCTGAATAATGATTTCAAGGTATGGAACGGAATACAAAAATCATATCAGGTCGGTTTTGAAGTCTATGACGGAGCATATGATGATGTTCATCAGGAAGGCTATCTGACAACAGAAAATACGGGAGAATCTACAGAGGTAAGAGCACTTAGCTATATTTCCTGGGATACCGAATATCGTCTGAAGCTTCAGGCATGGAGCCTGGATGATTCCACATTAGTGGCCGAAACGGTAATACTGGTGCCGGTAGTAGATATCTTATTTGCCAATGATCAGCATGTGATTACGGTGCTGAGACCTACCTGGACGAATCGTTATGATCTGCATGCGTATGGTTTTGAATCTGGAAGAGAGAAAGGGCATAGAGCAGCAAAACTGGCAGGATATTTCCAGGGAGAACTTCCGTTGGATTCCAACACGAAATTTGCAGAAATTGATAATATGCATCTTCCTTTTTCGCAGGTACAGTTTGATATTGGCGCACATGAAGAAAATGATTATTTAATTATGACCATTTATGATGAACGATATCCGGATCATAAGAGAAATCTTTTACTGGAAGTAGAGAAGAATCCGGAGTGGTGGGAATGGAAGGATAATAAATGACCATGAATTGGAAACGCAATTCAAAAAAGTATATAGCAGGAATCCTCACCATAGCTTTGGCCGTCGGAGCCGGTCAGAGCTATGGCTCTATGGAGGTCAGTGCGCAGGAAAGAACCCTTCCGGGTATTGAAAAACTGGTACAGGATACGGTGGCTTCTTCTGACGGTACTTTCCATATCTTGGAGGTTGTTCCGGCGAGGGAAAATGCCACGATCGGCTATCTGGCAGGCGGCGAGGAGCCGGTATCTGAGGGCAGAAAGCTTTCCGAGATGCCGTCAGCCACAGAGCGTCAGACAGCTATGGACAGTCTGGATGCTGCAAAGTTTCCGACGACAGGTCCGGTTACTTTTTCTGCCTACAGCGAAAGCACCGGAGCTTCCAGAACCGAGGACGTAAGAGGACGCTTTGTATTCCGACAGGACGGATCCGGCAGATACAATTACCAACATATCGATGCGGTCTATCGTGAGATTGCCAATGGGGAGACGGTAGCAGCAGGAGAACGTTATAACCGATACAGTGCATTGGAGGCCGCTGGAGACAGTAACCGGGATGCCAAAAGCGTGACTCCGGTATTTTCCCATAGATCTACCGGAGGAAGCAACGGACTGGAGACTACGATTATCAATGGTTCAGACAGCGCCAGGGGATATGCGCAGGGCTTATATGCAATTTCGGAGACGGATCTGGCCGCTATTGATAAAACGAGTTTTCAGGCAAAAGATTATGTGGACAGGACAATCTATCAGAAGATAGGTACGGGTGAGACTGCCGTTTATACCTATCTCGGACAGATTGTATACGGTACCGATGCGGCACTGCCGGATGGATTAAAGACTACGTCCAGGGGGGTATCCGGAAATGATGCAGGTACTGCTGTGCAGGCACGCACGACATCCGGAGGAGATGCGATAGCAGCCTATTCTGCCGGAGATATTACCCAGAATCTCTACATCCTGGATCATGCACAGCCGGATAGCGCACAGCTTTTGGCAAAATGGGATGATGTTTCGAAGGCATATACATTTGAGACCATAGCCAGTGCCTATCTTGTGGATTTCACAGCAAATGATAACGGCGACTATTATGTATCTGCAATGACAGTAAGTGACAAAAACGGTGATTACCGTCTGATCGATACCTATCGTAAGGATGAGGCCGGCAGCTACACTATGGTGACACCGGGTTCCCTTCAGGTTACTTACAAGGGGGAAGCGGGCTTTGACACCGCCAACAGCTATGATTTTGTAGGGGATGACAGAGAGGATGCTACGGAGACTATTGCCTATAACGGCGGTTTCTACAACAAAGAATGGTTCAAGAAAAATGTCCTGAATCTGTCCGGTACCAGTCGTTATGAGAGTGGTACAGCCACCGGAGACGATATCGATACACTGAAGATCGAAGTGACAACACTTACCCTGCAGGAACTGGCTGATCTGGCAGATGCTTCCATTACAGCGGAGGATTCTTATTGTGGAATTGATCTGGCAGATGTGGATCTGTTCTATTTTTCCGGTCAGGGAAATTACGGGGCAGAGCCGTCCAATATGGTCTCTGCGGCAACCGTGATCGCAAAGCTGGCATTTGGCGTGGACGACAGCGGGATCAGAACCGCTGCAGCCAGAGTGCCGGTGATCATGGATTATAATTTTTATGCCAAGAACAGCACCCAGAGCAATGAAGTGTTGACGAAACTGGCATTGACTCTGCTGCAGGTGTCGGATGACAATGTGGCAAACGCAATCGCAAGTCAGGGAGATTCCTATTGGGAAAATGTAAGTGTCGATACGCTGAAAAGCGCGGCAGAGGGAAATATCAGATCCTATGCGTCTGCAATGCAGGCGGCAAATGCGGATACCCTGACGTTGGATACCTTGAAGGAATACCTGAACGAAAATGTATACCTGAACAACGACAGTTCCAAAGCTTATGCGGCAGAGGATTATCTGACGGATCTGAAGTCAGATAAGACAAGAGCATGGATCTACACGGATGTCCTGAAAGAGATCCGCTACGAGAATTTTCTGATCACACAGGAAAATGCCACGGCGGTCACTTTGAATGAAGAGATCAGCAAAGCTTCCATCACCAGATATATTATGAACTGGTATCTGCACAGAAGCCAGGTAAAGGACAGCCTTGCGGTATTGGATCTGGAGCCCTGTTATGATTTCGGAACCGGAGCTTTATCTGCAGATTCCGTGAAAGGATTTCTGGGGCAGAGCAGTTACGGTGGAAGGATTTCCATTACCCAGATGGCTTCCGCAGAATTCATTGGCAAGATAGAGGATATCAACGATCGATATGATATGATCTATGTGGGTGCCCGCACCGGAACCATGAATGTGAAAAACAATCAGACCGTTTACAATGACGGTTCCATGAATGGGCTGATCTATACGCATATCGGGGATCTGTATGATTATAAGGATGAATCGGATGATAACAAGAACCGTCTGAAGGATGATTCTTTAAGTCACACTTCCAATCAGTACCGTGGCCCGGGAAATGATATGAACTCCACCAGAGAAAAGGAGTTCGAGCAGTATATTTCCGCCGGGTATCCGGTAGTATTTGCGGATGCACTTCTGACGGGAATTGACGGTAAGGTGAGTGCCAATACGGCAACAGTGGACGAAAGTTCCTATTTTTACCAGTTGATACAGTTTGCCTTGTCCACGGATGAAAGCGGCAATTACAAATACTGGCAGGAGAATGTATTTGCGGAGAGTCAGTTAGTACCCGGAGCAGCAGAAAAGGCGGCGGATGACAGCAAAGAGGCGCTGGCTGCCGCAAAGGCGGCAAAGGAAGCAAGAGAAGAGAGACAGAGAAACTTTGGCAACCATCTGAATCTGTCCAAGCTGCAGATCGAATGGGTAAAGAATCTGGGTGAGGACTATATGCCCACCGAGCTGCATTACAACGATGACGGTATCAACGATGCATTCCTGAAGATGACGGACGGTAAGTTCTATCTGCAGTATATTTTTGCTCTGTCCAATGATGCGGCTGCCTCCCAGGTGAGCACGACGTATGATTGCAAGCTGTATATTGATAAGAACTCCGACGGTCGCTTTTCCGGTTCCGATGTGATCGGGCAGACACTTTCCTCCACGGAGGAGCTTTCCGGACTGAATCTGTATGTCAGATCCGGGCAGGAATGGAAGGAAGTGGCGAAGAATGACAGTGGCCATTACGAGCTGCGCACCGGATATACCTATAAGGTAGTCAGAGTGCTGCCGGATGATTATCAGGGAGTATTGCCCTGGAAGATGATCTTCTTTGATAATTCTGATGCACTGGTGAGAACCGCAGTGTCCGGTTATACGGCAGTGGACAGAGGTTCCAGAGTGGATATTCAGGTATTGCAGCTGATGTCCGACAGAAAAGCATCTAATGACAAGACACTGTGGGATCTGGAAAGTGACAGTGATGTAAAGTCACTGTTAAGCGGTATCCGGGAATTTAATGTATCTATTGATTCCGTGAAGACTTCAACTTTTATCAACGGATTGATTTCAGACGATCAGTTGAAAAAGCTTAAGACCGATGAACAGAAGTCTGAGGCTTATTACAAT
>OGLR01000581.1_pt1 | contig 16124 bp, 17 predicted proteins | sample 1572931 | NCBI WGS metagenome assembly OGLR01 (sample SAMEA2581997, study PRJEB24529) | metagenome | biome: Human gut stool | place: China | collected 2011 | reverse complement strand
TGCTTTTTGAAAAACAAATCGGCTTCCACAGAGAGACATCAGTATAACAATTACAAAAGTCGTAGCTATTCCGATTTTTATTCGTTTTTTCATTTTCATAAGATTTAAAGGTCATTACTTGACCTGCTAGAGTCCAAAATACACTATGCCAATTTCTTCAAAATCCATCCAACAAGTTTCTGCTCACCACAATAATATGACAGGATTGACAAAGCGACCGTAATAAAGAGCTCTCTGCGCCCTTTTCTTTTTCCATTTGTCGAGCAACTTCTTTATATGCAATATAATCGCTTTTACTTTTAAAACTTAAAAGTATCCTTCAGACCAAGCCACTTCTGATCCTTATCGCTCAAGTTCAGTGCCGTACCATCTTTCAGCGTATAGCCCTCTGCGCTTGCACTGCCCTTGTATTCGCCCTTCAACTCCGGCCATTCAATGCCGATCTCCGGGTCGTTCCAAGCCATGCCACCTTCATCATTCGGATGCCAGTAGTCATTGACCTTATAGCAGAACTCTGCCTCGTCACTCAGAACCAGGAAGCCATGCGCAAAACCTTCCGGGATGAGGAACTGCTTCTTGTTCTCGGCCGACAGGGTAACCCCATACCATTTGCCGTAGGTCGTAGAATCACTTCTCAGATCAACAGCAACATCAAACACAGTGCCACGTACAGCGCGCACCAGTTTGCACTGCGGATGCTGTTTCTGGAAGTGCAGGCCACGCAGCACACCCTTTGTAGACATAGACTGGTTATCCTGTACAAACTGGCAGTCGATTCATGCCTCTTTAAAATCGTTGTAATTGTATGTCTCCATGAAATATCCTCTGGCATCCCCGAAGACTGCCGGCTCAATTACTTTAAGTCCATCGATTCCATTACAGTCATGTGTTACCTTTATTTTTCCCATAATTATTGATCCTCACTATCTGTTTTTTAAAGTCCTTCGGCAACCTCTACCAGATATTTGCCATAATCCGTCTTAAGAAGCGGTTCTGCAAGTTTTAACAGCTGCTCTTTATCGATAAATCCTCGTTTGTATGCGATCTCCTCGATACAGGACACATAAAGTCCCTGACGTTTCTGGAATGCTGACACGAAATCTGCCGCTGCAAGAAGCATGTCATGATTTCCGGTATCTAACCAGGCAAATCCTCTTCCCAATGTTTCAACATTTAAAGTTCCACGGTTCAGATATTCATTATTTACGCTTGTGATCTCTATCTCACCCCTTGCGGATGGTTTTACATTCTTAGCAATCTCAACTACATCATTGTCATAGAAATAGAGTCCCGGTACTGCATAGTTTGACTTCGGATTTTCCGGTTTTTCCTCGATGGACAGTGCTTTTCCATTCTCATCAAATTCTACAACCCCATATTCTCTCGGATCTCTTACATAATAGCCAAAAATGGTTGCACCGGCTTCATTCTCTGTACGCTCTGCTGCACTCCGAAGAACTTTTGAGAAACTCTGTCCGTAAAAAATATTGTCTCCTAATACCAATGCCACTGCATCTTTTCCAATAAATTTTTCGCCGATAATAAATGCATCAGCAAGTCCTCTTGGCTGTTCCTGTACCGCATACTCAAATCTCATTCCAAGCTGTGATCCATCCCCTAATAACTCCTCAAACACCGGCAGATCCCTTGGTGTAGAAATAATCAGTACTTCTCTGATTCCAGCAAGCATTAAAGTTGATAAAGGATAGTAAATCATTGGTTTATCATAAACCGGCATGATCTGCTTTGAAATTGCTTTTGTCAATGGATATAAACGTGTTCCGGATCCTCCGGCTAAAATAATTCCTTTCATTCTTCATCCTCCTGAAAAAAATTCAATTTATCACTTTTTGGTAAAACGCAAACAAGCAGTATCATCCGACCTACGGACGGTACTGCTATTTGTGCTATTATTATTTTCCCTGATACATATCTTCATAATATTTCTGATAATCACCACTGGTAACATTGTTCATCCAGTCTTCATGTTCTAAATACCAGGCGATGGTTTTCTTAATTCCATCCTTGAACATCGTCTCCGGTTCCCAGCCTATCTCAGCTTTTATCTTGTCAGGTGCGATTGCATATCTGCGATCGTGTCCCTTGCGATCCTCTACATATGTGATCAAATCTTTGCTTACATTTGCTTTTCTTGGATCAGTATCAGGAAGAATTTCCTGTAGAGTCTCAATGATAATATTGATAATCTCAATATTACGCTTTTCATTATGTCCGCCAATATTGTAAGACTCACCAAGCCTTCCATGTTCCTGGACCATGTCAATTCCCTTTGCATGATCATCTACATATAACCAGTCACGGATATTCAATCCATCTCCGTACACCGGTAATTTCTTTCCGTGCAAAGCATTGTTGATAATTAATGGAATCAACTTCTCCGGGAACTGATATGGTCCATAATTATTAGATGTATTCGTCACATTAGCCGGAAAATGATACGTATCAATATAAGCCTTCACTAACATATCAGAAGACGCTTTACTAGCGGAATATGGACTGTGTGGCTGATATGGAGTTGTCTCATAAAAATAGCTTTTTCCATCATCAGGAAGTGAACCATATACTTCATCTGTCGATACATGAAGGAACTTTTTACCAGTTTTAAAACTGCCATCTGGCAGCTCCCATGCTTTTTTTGCACAATTAAGCATAACTGCTGTTCCAAGAACATTTGTCTTGACAAAAACTTCCGGATTTTTAATACTTCTGTCAACATGACTTTCTGCCGCAAAATGCACAACACGGTCAATATCATTTTCTTCAAAGATCTTCATGATAGCATCCTTGTCCGTGATGTCTGCTTTAATGAAAGTGTAATTATCTCTATTTTCAATATCTTTTAAATTCTCCAGATTACCTGCATATGTCAATGCATCTACATTGATAATTCTGATTTCATTATCATATTTGCGAAACATATAATGAATGTAGTTCGATCCAATAAATCCAGCTCCTCCAGTTACCAAATAAGTTCTCATTCCGAGATCCTCCTATCATCACAATTATTTGTCATTTTACCATATTTTATATACTAAGACAAGTTTTACACATCTTAGGATTTTATTAACTATTTCAGCTCTGCCATATAAACATCCAATGCGTCTTTCCAGTCAGCCATCTGATAACCATCCGCTAATCTCATCATATAATTATCCAGAATGGAATATGCCGGACGGTCAGCCGCTGCCGGATTCATCTGTTTATACTGTTTACTTGTTACATGATTTACCTTTGTGCTTTTTCCTGCTCTTTTGAAAATTTCCTCTGTAAAGTCTGCCCAGTTTGTATCTCCCTCGCAAGTAGCATGATACAGACCATAATTTTCCGTTCCCTCAAAATGATGGATTGCCTTTGCAAGCTCTACTGCACTTGTTGGCGATCCAAGCTGATCGCAGACAACACTCACTTCATCATGAGTCTCCGAAAGGTTTAGCATAGTTTTTACAAAGTTTTTTCCATCTCCATATAACCAGGCTGTACGAAAAATAAAGAAATGGTTTGAAAACTGTTGAACAAACTTCTCTCCTTCGAGCTTTGTTTTACCATAAGCACTCACCGGGTTCGGTGCATCAAATTCAGTATATGGTTTTGTACCATTTCCCTCAAAAACATAATCTGTTGAAACATGAATCATCTTTGCGCCAACTGCCTCTGCTGCAATGCTTAAGTTTCTTGGACCCAAAGCATTGATACGATAGGCTGCATCCCACTGCTTCTCACATGCATCAACATTTGTATGGGCCGCACAGTTAATGATCACTTCTGGCTGTTCTGCACGTACAAGTGATAATACCTGCTCAATTTTTGTAATGTCAAGTGCTGTCACACCTTCCCCTTCCGCTACATCTGTATTAATAAATGTCACATCACTTCCTGCATATTCCTTATTGATTGCACGACCAAGCTGTCCATTACATCCTGTTACCAAAATCTTTTTACTCATTCTCTTCATTCCCTCTTTCTTTTTATAAAATTTTCCATCTTTTATCACACTTCAGTTTTCTTCTTCCTGTCCTTTACGACACAGGATGTTATTATTAAAAATACTATAAATACTACTCCAAACGAAAGGGTACAACTCAGTGCCGCTCCCAACATTCCAAGACTCTTTACGAAACTCGATCCCAGAAATACTGCAAATATAAGTCCGGCTCCATATCCCAGCAATAAAAAAATCTGTTTTCCCGTAACTGTTACCACATAATAGAGACAATATACATAGGCATTCAGTCCTCCGCATATCATAATGATCACCAATTCCATTCGATATGCCCTCAGATCAACTCCATACACAAGAGATAATATTGGTATTCCCAAAAGATAAGCACCCACACATGCTGCAATCGTAAGTGCACCAATTAAAATCATCATTTTTTTCACAATGTCCGTAAACTCTTTTATATTTTCCCCCTCCCAATCTCTGGCAAGATCTGTAAGAAGTGGCCGGAATACAAAAAGGCTTAATAAATTGATCACAAATGCAGGCATAAATAAAATATTATAGCTGTTCTGAACCGTCTCATCATAATATGTGTTAATCGCATATTTGGGTGCATTGTTCAGATAATTCATAATAAAAGATGACACAAACAATGGCCAGCATGCATTATAAATACCTAAAATCCCTCTCCATTCAAGATGCACCGGCGTTGGTTCAAAGTATTTTTTCATATGTAAATCATAAAACAGCATAATAACCAGTGACGTTAATGTAAGTGTCATAGCCGCATATAACAGGTTGTCTGTTAACCATAATATAATTGTGAATGTAATCGTTGAAATTCCGCTCCGCATTAACATCTCTTTTCCGGAAATATCAATGCGTTCTCTCTGTTGGAATAGTCCACTATATACATCTGCCACAGCCTCTACCATTCGATACCCCAGAATCCAAAACACGGTAAGTGCTTCTACTCCAGTATAACCATTCACAACAATATAGCCTATCATGCAGATCAGCATAATAATACAATTTAACATTCTGCTGGTAAAATATTGATTAAATGTAAATTTATTTTTTATATCCGTCGACTGAACTGGTCTGATTTCAAATCCACCGACAGAAAACAAAAGCTGCGCTGTAGAATACGCCAATGCAAAAAATCCCCCCCTGCTCTCTCCGCTAATCCGGTTAACGATAATCAACAGAAGCATAGAGGAAAGTGAATTGCAAAGACTTCCAGCCATATTCCACATAAATTTCTTCTTTGCTGTTGTTTCCTTCATTTATTTCTGTTCCCTTTTTTCTTTCTCATCAATTGCAATCTTCTGTACTAATTCTTTTACTTTATTGTCCAGTTTAGAAATGTCCATAGTGAGTTGAAAACATTTGACAAGTAATATAAATATAATCAAAAGAAATATGAAATTAGTTGTGGAATATACGCCTACCAACTCTGACATCCAATCTGCAATCTGTGGAAAAATACTGAACAAAACGAGCATTATCGCAAACAATGTCCAAAAAATAGAATACTCTATCTGTAATTTTTCCTGTTTTACTTTTTTGCACATATAAAGCAATGTAAAAACAGATACGATAATCAATGTAATTCGAAATGCTATCGACATTCTTTTCTCCTTTATCCTGTCTATTTTGTAAAATCCACTTTCTTTTTATTGCGAAAGTTCTGTATTAATAATATAGATATCAACATTCTGGCCATATATTTTGCAGCATTGACGGCATTAAGATAACTTTGTCCGGCAATTCTTTCATCCATCTTTGCCTGTATTTCTGCCACTTTTGCTCCCATTTTAATCAAATACGATACGGTATCCGGTTCCGGTCCAAAATTTATGTTGTTTGCCAATACTTCTATTAATTTTTTATTATACATACGCATTCCAGATGTCGGATCCATGATTTTTGCACCTGAAGTAAGTCTGATCGCAGTGGTGATCAATCTGCTTCCAATCATCCTTGCTGTAGCCGGTTTCTTTTCTTCAACAAATCTGGATGCGATCACAATATCATTTCCTTCTTCTATTTTCCGGATCATTGCTGCAATATATTCCGGTCTGTGCTGTCCATCTGCATCAAACTGTACTGCGCAATCATATCCCTTTTGATATGCATATTTCATACCAGTCTGAAATCCACCTGCAAGTCCTAAATTTACCGGAAGATCTATAATATTGTAATGATTTGAATGGCATATCTCAGATGTTTTATCCATTGATCCATCATTAATCACCACATAATCATACTCTGGATAATTTTCCGTCAAATGCTTCACCACACGTTCTATATTGTCCTGTTCGTTGTATGCCGGAATGATGATCAATACTTTCATTCTTTCTCTCCATTCATGTCTTTTGCAATCTGCATAACCTTTTCAGCAGTGGCATCCCACGTGAAATATTTTACTAATCTGTCATAACTTTTACATTCTGCCTGTGTTCGGTATGCATCATCTTCTATTACTTTTTCCAAATTTTTCTGAATTGATTCAACTGTATTATCTCTCATGATAATTCCATACTGTTCATCTACAAGTAACTCTTTCGCTCCCCCCTGATAGGTTGTTATCACAAAACACTTACATGCCACAGCCTCCAGGACAGAAGTTGGAAAACCTTCTGAATCCGATGGCAGGCAAAATATATCTGACGCATCCAAAATTTTAACAATATGTTCAAAATCAACTTGTCCGGTCAATATGATATACGGATCTGACATTTCTATCAATTCCTGATATAATATACCATCCCCTGCAATCATTAAATAAACTGGTGCCTGTCCTTTTTTTGTCCTGCTTATATTTATCTTTTTTACCGCTGATACAAGCTGTTTAATCCCTTTTTCCGGAATTAATCTGCCAGTAAAAGAAATTACTTTTGCTTCATTCGGAATCTCATATTCCTTCCGATAATCAATGTCAGACTCTTTTAAAATCCGCTGAAATTCTTCGATTTCAACCGCATTATATAGTGTTCCCTTTGATTTGATATGGAAATGTCCGCTCCACTCACAACAGGCTTCCGAAACTCCATAGTAATCATCACAATACTTTTTCAACAAAAATGTAAGGAAATGCTCATACCATCCCCCCACTGTGTCAAACAACTTATTATTTACACTCAGGTGAGATGTTCCATGCTCTATTACAATGGATGGAATCCCCTTACTTTTTGCAAATTTTGCTCCGTATAATGAATGCAAATAGAATCTCGTATTAATAATCACAAGATCATACTGATTCATCCTGATCAACTTTTCTACTTTTTTAAACTCTTTATTTTTTTTGAACACCGGATATCTTCCACCTAACAAATCGTAACATGGCAGACGATAGATCTGTATTCCTTCTTGTATTTCATCTCCTGATAAATTACCCGTATTTGATGTTACTATAGTAACTTTGTTTCCCGCAGCGATCAATTTTCTGCTCAAATACAAAGTATAACGTTCTACACCACCAACATGCGGATAATACTGTGCAGAAAAAATGCAATAATGTTTTGACATTTTTTTCACCTGTTCAATTGCTCTAATGTATTTTTTCATTATGAATAATAAACTTTTTTAATATATAACATTAAAATTCTTGATGTCAATCCAAATCCTAATATACGATATACCCTATGAACCAGATGAACTGCCGGGTTTATATCATAAGTTAACAGATATGCATATTTTTTCATTATCTCACGATCATTTTTAATTTGCTCATTCTGTTCTATCAAGTATGCCTGTCCCATCCAGACTGCAAACGGATACGCTAAATACGCATAAAAAACTTTCCGATATTCTTGATCCAAATATTTTTCTGCATATTGGGTATATTCTATTATAATATTTTTCAGATCATTCACCATATAATATTTCATCTTCTGACTTGTCTGAGCTGTTTCATGGCCTTTGCGATACACATAAAATGGTTTATCATACCATTCAAACCGTTCTGCGTAAATCAGCATTCTGGCAATCCAGTCTGTATCTTCATTGCGGATTCCCTTTTTAAAATACAGATCATGTTCCCGTATCAAAGAGGTTTTTACAAGTTTTGTCCAAACTGTAACGCTAAGCATTCCAGCTTTTATCAGATTTTCCACTGCCTCTTTTCTTTTCTTTCCCGATACAAGTGTGCGATCAAAAGAAGACGGTTTTACAGTTCTATTTTTATCCTGCCAATACACCATGTTTGCGTGCATCACAACATCCGGTTCTGTCTCACTTATCACTTTTATGATATCACACAACGCATCTGGATCACTCCAATAATCATCATTGTCCATAAATGTGATGTAATCACCACTGGCTTTCTCCAATCCGACGTTTCTTGCATCTGATGTTCCACCGTTCTGTTTGTGAATCGTAACAATTCTATCATCTTTTTGGGCATATTCATCACATATCATCGGACTATCATCCGTAGATCCATCATCTACTAACAAAATTTCGAAATTGTGATACGTCTGCGCCAATATGCTTTCCACACATTGTTTCAAATATAAAGTTGAGTTGTATACCGGTATAATAATGCTTATTTTCATATCTTACTTAATATCTTTTTCTTTTAATTTTTGAAAAAATATCCCTTACTCTCCCAATCCATCCTCAATCGCTTCCACGATCGCGTTTAAAGCCTCTTCCTCGTCTTCGCCCTCGCATATGAGTTCAATCTCATCTCCGGACTTGATACATGCGCCTAACACGCTTAAGACACTTTTTGCGTTTGCGATATTATCGCGGTAGCGGAACGTGATATGTGATTTAAACTGCATTGCATCCTTACATAAAATTCCCGCAGGTCTCAAATGCAGTCCTGTCGGATTTTTTATTACTACTTTCTGACTAACCATGCTGTATTACCCTCCAAATTCCAGTCCCCTGATTTTTTTATCCGTATGCCGGTCTGAATCACCATGTTATAATCAGACCAGCATTTTGGTATTCTATAACATAATTTTTGTGATCAATTCCGCCAGTTTCCTTGCTTCTTCATCGATCACTTTCTGATCTTTCCCCTCGATCATGACGCGCACCAGCGGCTCTGTTCCGGATGGGCGGATGAGAACCCTTCCCTCGCCCTTGAATTTTTTCTCAACATCTGCCACAGCATCTGCAATTTCCTGATATTCCATGAATTTTTCTTTTTTATGGTTTGGAACTTTTGCGTTGACAAGAGCCTGTGGGAGTACTTCCATAATCTCAGCAAGTTCTGACAACGGTTTTCCGGTATTGACCATAACCTCTAATAAATGCAGGGCACTTAATAATCCGTCACCGGTTGTATTATCGTCTAAGAAGATAACATGGCCGGACTGCTCTCCTCCGATGTTATAGCCATTTTTTCTCATATTCTCAAGAACATAACGGTCGCCGACCTTTGTCTTTTCCACATGGATGCCCTCTTTCTGCCCCATAAGGGTAAATCCGAGGTTCGTCATGACTGTGACTACGATCGTATCTTTCTTCAAAGTTCCTTTGGACTTCATGTAGTTGCCACAGATTGCCATGATCTGATCGCCGTCCACAACATTTCCATGCTCATCCACTGCAAGCATACGGTCTGCGTCACCGTCAAATGCAAGACCAACTGCTGCCTTTTCATATACAACACGCGCTTTCAGCTCATCCATATGAGTGGAGCCACAATTGGAATTGATGTTCGTACCATCCGGATCGGTGTGGATTGCGATAAGATCTGCTCCAAGATCTGTCAGTGCTTTGACAGATGTATAATGGGATGCACCTTCTGCGCAGTCTACAACAATTTTCATACCTTTAAGATCCACCGGAACACATTTTTCCATGAATTTCACGTATTCATCTCTCAGGTCAAAGCGGTAATCAATCTTTCCTACGCCGGAACCGATCGGAAGTACCACGTCTTTCATATTATTTTTGATCAGAGCCTCAATCTCATCTTCCATCTCATCCGGAAGCTTGTAGCCCTCTCCATTGAAGAACTTGATCCCGTTAAATTCCATTGGATTGTGTGATGCGGAGATGACTACTCCGGCATCTACTTTGTGTTTTCTGGTGAGATATGCGATCGCAGGTGTCGGCATCACTCCGACAAATATTGCATTTGCGCCAACCGAACAGATACCTGCCATTAATGCGCTCGCTAACATTCCTCCTGAAATTCTCGTATCACATCCTACAATAATGGTTGCCTGATGCTCCTGCTCTTTTGTGAGCACGTAAGCTCCTGCCTGACCTAACTTTGTTGCCAGTTCAATTGTCAGTTCCGAGCCCGCCACACCACGGACGCCGTCTGTTCCAAACATTCTTGCCATATTACTGTTCCTCTCTTTGTTCCTATTTCAAATTTTTTAAATCTGCTAACGTTCACTTGTTTTCCTTACCGTTGAGGTACTCTCCAGTTCCTCATCTGTATTATCAGCAGAAGCTGATGTATCAGATGCACTTTCAATGGTAACCGCTGCATAAGTATCCGCATAGCTGACCGTATCCTCATCCAGTTCAAATGTAATCAGTACATTATGTGCACCCAACTTCAGATCAGTCAGATCGATACTGCCGGAAATCGTCTTTTCGTCCAGTGCATCGATCACACTGCTCCTTCCGGACACAGTGAGGGCAATGTTGTCTTCCTCATACTGCACTTTTTCATCTGCGTCAAGTCCGATCACCTGAAGATTTGTCACCGGAATCTGCAGAGTCTTTGTCTTCACTGCCTCCACAACAACCGTAACATCGATCTTTGAGTCCGAACTGATCACCAAAGCAGTACCTGAAGGAAGATATGTGGAAATATCCACAGTCTTTTCAATATCCGAAGATGCGTCTGTAAGGTCTAACACTTCTTCCGGGATCGTGATCTTATTAATGGTATTTAAAATAGCCGCCTCGCCTTTAATACGTACTTTCTGTGGCGTATAGGTGATATCCCCTGCCTGATATCCATCTGCCGGAGTTCCGGTTGTCAGGAATTCCAGTTCCACATCTTTCGTATTCAGGATCTGTGCACTGATATTGACTGTGCTCACACTCAGCGTAAGCTTTGTCGTATCCACAACCTCTCCCTGTGCATCATAAAATACAGGTGTCACACGGTCTGTGATATCCGTTGACATGCCATCTACATTAATAGTCGCCACAACGGTATCGATCTGATTTACCACAGAAGCCGGACCGGATACTTTCATAACATTCGCATCTGTGATCTCAACATCACCAAGCGCGCATCCCGACGCAACCGTACCGGTTGTGTTTGTCTTGATCGGGAACTGCTTTGAAGCAGAATCCTCCAGTTCAAGATCCAGATACAGATCTTTGCTGGTAATATTAATACTGCTGTTGTTACGGTTACAGGTCACGACAACCGGCACACGGTAAGTCCCTGTTTTCTCATCATATTCAATTTTCTGTGCATCCGCCGTTGCTGTAAAGTTCGCATTGGTAAGTGTATTATGCACAGAGCGTTTTGCATACACGCTGAACGTGATCGTATTCTTTCCATCCAGATAATCTGCCCATTTTCCCATGGAGGTGATATAAGATTTATTTTCCAGTGAGACACTGGTTGTGTAAGGTTTTGAGTTGCTCGGATCATCAATATTCACGACTACGATCCATAAAACAACAGCAAACAAAACAGCAAGGATTTTAAGGCCAAAGTTATTCATTACTTTCTTTCCGAATTTTTGTAACATCTTTCAGCCTCCTTCTCCATGATTTCACTTTCGAAGTGTCCTGCTCACGTTTCTGAATGTAAGCCAGTTTATTTTTTAAGAATTCTGCATCTACATTCCGGTAAAGTTCACCGTCCAGTGCAATGGATACTTTTCCGGTTTCCTCCGATACTACAATTGTGAGTGAATCGCTCACCTCACTGATACCGACTGCCGCACGGTGTCTTGTTCCAAGGTCTTTGCTCAGGCTTAAGGAGTCCGTCAGTGGAAGATAGCAGGTGGCAGAAACAACTCTGTCTCCCCTCACAATGACTGCTCCATCATGCAGCGGTGTGTTTTTTTCAAAAATATTGATCAGAAGCTGGCTGGTCAGGATACCATCTACGGCAATCCCTGTCCTCTCATACTCCGTCAGAACGATTTCATCTTCCACTACGATGAGTGCTCCTGTTTTTACTTTTCCCATCTCATAGCAGGCTTTCACCAGCTCTGTGATAGTCTTGTCGGAAAACTTTCCATTCTCCACTTTGTTGAAATCAAAATTAAAAAGATTTACCAAAATGTTCTTCCGTCCGAGATTTTCCAGTGCCTTGCGCATCTCCGGCTGGAAGATCACGACCACAGCGATCATTGCCACGTTAAACAGTTTGTCGGCGATCCAGACGATCGTATTCATTTCAAACAAAACTGCAAGCAAAACAAAGGCAAGGATCACAAGGATTCCACGGAGAAGCATCCACGCTCTCGTATCTTTGATCCAAACCAGCATATAATAGATCAGAACTGAAATGATAATGATCTCTATAATATCTGTGAGGGACATCTGAAGTGTCAGGTAAGACACCGCTTTTTCCCAAAACGTCCGCAATATTACGCCTAAATTCTGCACCGGATTCACTTCCTTTTAATCTAATAAATTTTCGTCTATGTCCATCTCTTCTGCAAATTTCTTCTTGTTCAAACGTTCCTTTTCACTTTTTCCGTTAAAACGTTTGATCTGTTTATCTTTCTCCGTCACCAGAGATTTTGGAACTGCTTTTACATAATAATAGTAATCATCATCCTCGAACTGGAGGCGTTCCGTTCTGGAGTAATCCAGATTAAAAAACAGAAACTGGATGATCATGGCGATCACACCGGAGATCACGCTTCCAATGATCACACCGGCAATTTTGTCTGAAATCTCAAGTAAAATGTATCCTGCTGTCAGTCCGATCGCTTCAAATAAAATACCGGATGCCCATGCAACCGTCCATGAATGCTCAATGTCAAGCTTTCTCACCACATAGACAATGAGTGTCGTAATGATAAAAATGCCAAGAACAAGGTACATCTCTTTATTTCCAATCAGCTGGTTCAATGCTACTACTACTTTTGATACCGAAGAATCAGTCTCTTCCGCTGCATCGCTCAATGCGCTTGCATTCTCACTCACTCCATGGATAAAGAAATAAATCACAGTACCGCAAGCAACAGACACTACAGAATACGCCTCACTCAGCAGACCGGAGCCAACCGGTACCGCATAAGGAATATGCAGCTTAAAGCAGACCGGTGTCAGAACCGCATTGATACCACTCTTTGGGGAAAAACGGAAATAAATAAAATAGATGATCGCAAACATGAGAAGTCCTACCAGACATACCTCAATGGATAATGCGTACAGATCCGCCAAAACGACCAACGCAGCAATTGCGATCAGTCCATTGACCGGAAGCATGGAACACACAAGTGCAAGAATGACTGCAACCGGAGTCTTGCTGACCAGTTTCATATATCCAATACTGTTGTTGATCACAAGGAATGTAAACAATGCAAGTATAAACCGGATCGCCGGTTTCACATATATTTCATTTTTTCCGTAAAAACGGATCAGTTTCTCTTTCAATTCTAATAAGGTTGTCATTTTAGCCTCCCGCCGTTTGTTTTACTCCTGATTTTCCTGCTCCCGGCAGTGTTCAGTGATTATTCCCAGTCTTTATTCTCAGACATTTTCAGCTTGTCTTCCCTCTCGTATAACTGATTCAGCTTCTTCAGATTGCCATAATACTTCTTTACCTCACGGCGTCCCTTTGTATATCTTCTATTATAAACAAAATACGTGATCGCCATGTAAGCAAGCATAAACACAATATACTTTACCAGCACGGATGTCAGCAGTTCCTGAATATCCATTGCATTCAGATTCTCCATTAACTGGTTCATGGAATAAATGCCCCATGTCACAAGGATCAGCGCAAAGCCAATCGTTCCTGACACAAAGCTTCCAAGCATACGCAGCGAAACATAATCTTTTCTTGCATACTGTGTCATCGGCTTACATTCTTTTCCCTGATTGGTGTCAAATATCGCCATTTTTATCATATGATGTAAACGTTCTTCGTTAACCATGCAGATTTCCTTCCTGTCTGTCACACAATGTATCTACTATAAAATAAACCCATCTCATTTTCTGAAAAAGTACATTCTTCACGCAATTATGCATTCTTATTCATCATTATAACACAGTAGGCGGTATTTTCAAACAAAAAAAAGCAGATGCGACCTTTCTACGTTTCTATCTATATAAATAACGTAGCTATGCGCCCTGCTTTTTTATAAATTCTGTCCTTATTTTCAGATATGTGACATTCTGTTCCCGGTTCTATCTCAGGAATCTCATCTTATCCCCTTCATCACGCTCTCCGCCCGATCTCTGCTGCATTGGACGTGGTCTGTTCAAAGCACTCTGCAGATTATTTGCCATAGCAGCTTTACACTTGTCACAGAAGCGTCCGCTTGTGATCGGTCTGCCACAGTGTTCACACAACACACCATCTAAAGAAGCTTCCGAGAGGATCAGTCTCTCCTCTTTCACCCACTGTTTGATCTGTTTCACAGAAACATCCATATCCTCTGCCACCTGACTGATGGATGCCTGTGGATGTTCACCGATATAATCTTTCACGCTGCTAAATTTCTTCTCAAGCTTTGCCCTGCATTCAGGGCAAAGCTGTGCGCCACTCATATAATTAAAGAGTTTTCCACAGCCCTTACAATTTCTTACATCCATAGCATATTCCTCCTAAAATCCCTCGCCGATACTGATACATAGGAAATAAATCTCATCCACCCCTGCCTGCAAAAGTACCTCTGCCACTGCATCGATCGTGCTTCCCGTCGTATAGATATCATCTACAATTAATATTTTCCTATATTTTACTATCTTTGGTACTAACTGGAAAGCTTTTTTTAGATTTATCTTCCGTTCGACATCATTTAATTCTTTTTGCGGCGTGGTATTCCGGATTCGTTTTACCATGCGCTTTTCCACCGGAAGATTCATTTTTTCTCCCAGAGTCCGCGCAAATACGGCTGCCTGATTATACCCTCTCCCCTTTTCCTTCAAACGGTACATGGGAACGGGTACAATTGCTTCGATCTGTTTTCTTCGGATCCAGTCTCCATAGATGCGCACTGCTTCTTTCGCATAAAAATCTGCATATTCGCGTTTATTACTATATTTAAAACGGTACATGGACTGGCGGATTTCTCCCTGATAAACAAAAACCGCTTTTCCCTGGGAAAAATAGTGTTTTTTCCTCATGCAGTCTGTGCAGTATTCCCTCCTCTGGTCTTCTAATGGCTTGCCACATTTTTTGCAGGACGGTTCCCCGATACAGATCACTTTCTTCCGGCAGTCTTCACATGTATCTTTCCCAACATATATCACCTCATCACAGACAGGGCATCTTGGAGGAAATACAATGTTGGATAACCCCTCTTTTATTTTCATAAAATCCTTTCTAAAAATCTCTCCGGTTTCCATCCTAACACTTTTCTGCCCTGCATACTATAAAGGTTTTCTTAAGATTTTAAATCTTTTTCTTATGATCCTTACCGAAAAAATGAGTGTCCTTTACACATTTTTTCTCAAATTCCGGTTGACGAATCCTGTATGAGTGATTATAATTCAATCATTAAAAGTATTAATGCTTTAAAGCATTAAAGACTATGATCAATGATAAGGAGAATGAATATGAAAAAGATGAACAAAATACTCTCTGTCATGATGGCAGCTGCAATGACAGTTTCCATGACAGCATGCGGCGGCGATACAGCCTCCGACAATACCTCTGCATCTGCTGACAATTCAGCAGCAACAACAGAATCCGCTGCAGCAGGCAGTACCGATGGTCAGAAATATACGATCGGTATTTTACAGCAGTTAGAGCACCCTGCTCTTGACGCTGCTTCCCAGGGCTTTGAGGATGCACTGACAGAGCTGCTCGGTGCAGATAATGTAACATTTGACCTTCAGAACGCACAGGGCGAGCAGGCAAACTGCGCAACCATCAGCAACGGTTTCGTCGCTAACAATTATGACCTGATCTTAGCAAATGCAACGACTGCTCTGCAGTGTGCAGCTGCAGCAACCAGCACGATCCCGGTGATCGGTACTTCCGTTACCGACCATGCAACAGCCCTTGACATTGACAACTGGACCGGCTCTA
>OGLR01000579.1_pt1 | contig 16165 bp, 17 predicted proteins | sample 1572931 | NCBI WGS metagenome assembly OGLR01 (sample SAMEA2581997, study PRJEB24529) | metagenome | biome: Human gut stool | place: China | collected 2011 | reverse complement strand
ATATTCCTGTCCGCGCTGTGTACCCTTGTTGCCAAGATAACCGAATGAGCCAAAAGCATTGAGCTTGTCGCTACCACCAGACGCACTGAGCGTGTGCTCGTGTACGAAACCTGTGCGTGTAGCCTTGCCAAGCCAGTCATACTCCTTAATTCTTGAAGGATCCCAAGTTCCGTTGTCCCATGCTCCAAGTATGTTGGCCACGGCAGTCGGGTCGTCAAGAATACCGAAGATTGCCTCATCGTTCTCGTATGAGTTGCCAGTACGCGGGTCTGCATACTTTGTAGGGTCAGAGTTATAGGCTGCCCAACGACGATATTTCACATAGTCGGCAGCAGACACATTCTTATTCTTGTCAACAATATTCTGGAAAGTAACAGAACCAGAGTAGTTGAGTGAGAACTGACCGGCCTTACCGCCCTTAGTGGTAACTATAACAACACCGTTGGCGCCACGTGAGCCATAGATGGCTGTTGCTGACGCATCCTTGAGGATATCAATAGACTCGATGTCGCGCGGGTTAAGAGTCTCTATACCCGAGCCCGACATCAAAGGCACACCGTCAACTACATATAGCGGCTCATTAGACGCTTTGAGCGAGCGCTCACCACGAATACGGATGCTACCAACAGTACCAGGACGCTCGCTTGTAGTAATGTCCACACCTGCGGCCTTACCCTGCAGAGCCTCGAAAGCGTTGCTTACAGGGCGTGCCTCCAGCTCTTTTGCACCAACGTGACTAAGCGCACCGGTAACATCAGTCTTGCGCTGTGTACCGTAACCTACGACAACAACCTCGTCAAGAAGAGCATTGTCGTCTTCCAAAACAATATTAAATCTGGTAGTTCCCTTGACAGCTACGGTCTGGGTAGTGTAGCCAACATAAGAGATTACAAGGGACTGATTGGGCTGTACATTGTTGATAGAGAAATTTCCATCAATGTCCGTTACCCCCCCAATGAGGTTCCTTTTACAATAACACTTGCACCAATGACAGGCTCACCATTGGAATCCACTACTTTTCCCGTTACCTTCGACTGCGCGTAGCCTGATATGGCAATAAAGGCAAAGAGAAACATCGCAAGAAATCTCCCAATTAGGTCAGATTTCTTTAGGTTTTCAGTTTGTTTTTGCATTTTAGATAGTTTTTATAATACTAAAAATAGTTAGTAGCTTAGTTTGCTGCAAATATAGCGGTTTTCCCCGACACCTCCAAGTTTTTTTTAATAAAATTTTATTTGATATTTGCAATATTGAACAATTAGCATGATTTTATCATAATAAACTTAACAATAACAAAGACATATATATGTTGTCAAACTTTTAACAAACTATTATAAATGGCTCATCCAAAATTTGGAGTGATATCGGGTAAGCCTTATAAAGAGGATAAGAAATAAAAATGCCGTATAACATTTTGTGGTCTGAAAAAAATGTCATATCTTTGCATAAGAAAGGCATCGCCTCAGCATCTATAACAGAAAAAGGAAAGGACATACAATGGAGCAGCAACTGAAAAAGTGTCCTGTGGGCATACAGACATTCAAGGATATCATTGAAGGTGGGTATCTGTACATCGACAAGACAGAGTATGTATACAATCTCACTCACGGTGCACCCAAATATTTTTTTCTGAGCCGTCCCCGCCGGTTCGGCAAGTCACTGCTCACTTCAACTTTGAAAAGCTACTTCGAGGGAAAGAAAGAGTTGTTCAAAGGGCTGGCAATGGAACGGCTGGAAAAGGAGTGGACACAACACCCTGTACTGCACTTTGATATGAGTACGGCAAAGCATGTGGACAAAGAACAGCTGGAATCCATGCTAAACTTCCAGCTCTCACTATATGAAAAGGAATATGGCAAGGCGGAAGATGCAGTGAAAATCAACGACCGTTTTACCAACCTCATCATGAGTGCCTATAAACAGACAGGCCAAAAAGTGGTTGTACTCATCGATGAATACGATGCGCCGCTACTCGACGTGATGCACGAGGATAAAAATCTGCCAGTGCTCCGCAATGTGATGCGCAACTTCTACTCTCCGCTGAAAGCCTGCGATCCATATTTGCGCTTCGTATTCCTCACAGGCATAACCAAGTTCTCACAGCTCAGCATTTTCAGCGAACTGAACAACATTAAAAACATCAGTATGGATGAGCAATACGCAGCTATCTGCGGAATCACAAAGGAGGAACTGCTCACACAGATGGCAGATTATATTGAGCGGTTTGCCGAAAAGCAAAACATCACCGTAGAAGAGATGCAGCAGAAACTGAAGGCAAAATACGACGGCTATCACTTTATCTGGCCGTCACCCGACATCTTTAACCCGTATAGCCTGCTGAATGCGTTTAACGACTGGAAACTTGACAACTATTGGTTTGGCAGCGGCACTCCAACTTATCTCATCGAAATGCTGAAAAAATTCAATGTTCCGCCATCGCAGATTGGAGGGGCAATGGTGACAGCCGATGACTTCGACGCTCCCACAGAGCACATGGTGAGCATCATCCCGCTGCTATATCAAAGCGGCTATATCACAATAAAGGACTACGACAGCGAGACAGAGCTGTACACCCTTGACATACCAAACAAAGAGATACGCGTTGGGCTGATGCGCAGCCTGTTGCCCAATTATATGGAGAACGGCAACGGTGCGCCCGGCAACACTGCTGTGGCAAAAATCTCGGCATTAATCCGCAGGGGAGACATGGACGGAGCACTCACCATGCTTCAGGAGTTCCTGCTCACCATACCTTATTGCGACAACACCGACTACGAAGGGCATTATCAGCAGTTGCTTTACGTAATATTCAGCCTGCTTGGGCACTATGTGGATGTGGAAGTGCGTACTCCGCGTGGACGTGTTGATATTGTGCTGCGCACCCAGACCACCTTATATATAATAGAGCTGAAGCTCAACAAAAGTGCAGAAACGGCAATGAGGCAAATAAACCTGAAAGACTATCCGTCACGCTTTGCGCTCTGCGGACTGCCGATTGTAAAGGTCGGCATCAACTTCGACAGCGAGAAGAAGACCATCGGGAATTGGGAGATAAAATAAAAAAGAATACTCATTTCTCAATAGATAAATTTCAGTTCATCCGATAAATGCTTTTTTACATCGGATGAACTGAAATTCATCACAGTATCTTTAGTTACCTCACATTAAATCTGCCCTGGCATCTCGGGCAAACCCATCTATAACCTCTTATATCCTCCACGCCTCTGCCTCCACAATAATTGCATGGATCTGAGAGAGTACGATTTCTGCGACATTCTTCTTTTGTACACCCATATCCATACCAACCCTTTCCCTTGCATGCACGGCAGGTTCTTTCCCCTACTTTCAAATGAAGTTTTCTGATACACCCTCGTATTCCGTTATGCCTTATTACATGGTCACCCTCCGTGAACACTGTCATTCTGGAGCAGGACCATATTTGTTTTCCTTAGGAGCACCTTTCTTGAACAACAGAAACAGTCCCACAAACGGAATCAAGACTACCCAGCCTGAATACGAACAATCATGTGCACGCTTAGCAGACAATGTAAGAAGCGGATAACTTAAAACCACTCTTAATATAAGTTGGATATTATTAGCCTCCATTCTGCCGACACTATGTTCGTTGACGAAAAAGCTGATGCAGAAGAATATCAAAGATATTACAAAACCTACGACTAAGCCATACACAGCATAAGTGGTACGGTCTATACGCCCCGAAAATGACCACAGGCCAAAAGGAATGGTGTCTTTGCTATGGTCATCATTGGTTTCTGCTCCAGACGTTTCGTCTGAAAGTCCATATTTCACTCGCATATCCGGCGAAAGTCCATTCAAGACTCTCTTTGCCTGTTCGTATCCATAACCAGCACTTTTCTTTAACCAATATCTGGAAAGCGCGTCGTTCCGAAAGGGACTGTCTTCATTGCCATAGACACGTGACAAGAAATATTGTGCCGCAGCATTCCCACCACCAGCCATGTCATCAAGGTCATCAAAAGCATTCTTGTCTCCTGCCATTGAGCTTTTGTAAAGTTCTTCATAGTCAATCATAGCGTTTTCATTTGTTTTATTAGGTTTCAATATATAATAATTTCTCTCTGTAATGACAATAAATCCGTTGCACTCTTCGGTACTTACCAATTAATATATTCGCCAGCAAAAACCCAACTGCTGGATTGATAAAACATTGGAGTAGTACCTTTGTAATAATCACCTACACATTTCCTATAAACTTTTATTCCATCACTGTCCAGTTCGGGCTTATATTCTGTATAATTGTATTCGCGATTGGCAATATTATCGCTGTATCTATCACGATGGTATCCACTATAATAACCAGTTACCGGACCGTTGGTACCATGAGAATAGCCTTTACCCACAAGAATATGTTCGCGCTCTCCATTCCAGCTACCAATCCACCACTTCCCGTATTTCGTATCCTCGTCTATACGCCAATACAACGTTTTACTCTTGACATCAACATTTTTCCCTTTTTTCAGACCCGCAAACGTTCTCATCTGTACAGAAGGGCCTTCCTGTGTTTCCGCAACTTTTATGGCTTTAATTGTTGTATCCTCCTTTGTGCTATTCCATACTCCAACAAAGTCTTTGAAAACAATGTCCTGCGCCATGACGCAACAAGACATTGCCATAATGAATATTGAAATTAAAAGTCTTTGCATAATTTATACTTTTACATGATTAAACTGTCACTCTTTATAACTGAAGACAGAACATCCAAATTCGTCAAAATTCTATAGACTTATTGTCTTGATTCCGCAATACTATAATAAAATCACAGTATTGCGGAACTTTATATTTTACTTGCACTTGTAGATAGCAGTATGCTTGCATGTACCACATGTGTATGTACTTTGTGTCCAACCTTTACCTACATACTCATCATCACCACTGCTCATAAATCCTCCACATTTTCCGCACTTGCGGTTTGTGTCGTTAATCTTGCATTTCCCGCATGTGTCCTGAACTTTCGCCCATTGCATTCCTGCCACCATTGCAGAAGCCGATATAGCTATTGCAACAACAGCACACACTAATAAAACCTTTTTTCTCATAATTGTAATTTTTTTATTTTTTTGCCTACTCTATATGGTTTTCGGCATCTCCATTTAATTCTAAATATTTAATATATAATCAATACATCATTCAACCTTGTTTCTATATTTTATAATATACCTTTTCATCAGAAAATGTCATATTTATATCCAAATGCTTACGATAGTATTTTACTATCATCATGTCTTCTATCCCCTCTTGGAAAGGTATTGTGATTTGAATATAAATATCATCCCAGAAATCAGAATCGCCTCTTTTAATATCATCAGTATTTATCATTCGTACTTTAAAAGAAAAAGAAACAGACCGCGAACTCTTGTCATAATTGGTTGTGACGACCCCTTTCTTTACCATCCATCGCCCTCCTCCTATGGTTACCTCCTTGGGATGGCTGACTTTCAAAGAGCCATTAACATATAGAATGGAGAAATCATCTGCTTGGCTGCCATCCGAATTAGAATCTTCACTCCATTTACCTGTAAGAGATTTAAGAAAAGTAGTTTCCTCAGGGTTCAGTTGTGTTTGCGCATTCATCGTCATACGATTAGCAAACATCACGGTGAGGACGAGAAGAATATATTGTAAGAAATGCTTCATTTTTCTGCTATGTTTTATTATTCAGCTTGTTTTATAAATCAGAAATCAAGTTCATATACCGTAGACCACGAGCGATTATACCATTTACCTTTATCATCTCGTCCTCTTTGTTGGGTTGTCTCTATGAGGCTTCCTTCTTTCAATTCAAGTATTATAGAGTTGTAAGTAGGTATAGATGGATAATTTCTATCAAAATAGAAATTACCATTAGAGAACGTATAGTCTATTATATATTTCCTGTTTGCCATTCCCTCCCATTCTGTCCCGTCACTATAATGATCTTCATATTTATAGCGAATAACAACCCATCCATCGCTTACATATATACGATAGGCGAGAATATTACCTAATTTGTCTGTATGAGTCCATGTCCCGATATATCCTTTCATTTCATCGGTGTATTTTACCCGTGCATCGACAAGACTTGTAGAGAGGACAAAAAGCAGGAACACATAAAATATTTTTCTGATATTCATTTTGAATTATAATTAAGTGAACAAAAATTAAACAATATTATATTCTATCAAGCAGCTATATCCTACATGTATAAATAAAATAATCAATCTGCATCACCGAATACATAACCTATTCTCAAACCGAAAGACGGTGCATTCTCAAACTCACCAAAACGCATGTATTCTCCACCTTTGGACGATACGCTACTGCCCTCAATCCTTTGTTTCATAGGACGGTAAAAAACACCAACAGAAAAGCCATATAACACCAAATCAGCAGATATCTTTATTGAGAAAGAGCCGCTCTTGATATCAGGATCAAACCACGCTGCAGATGTTGAGTAGCCAATGAAAGGATTGAGCATTAATCCTGTTGTACTGTCAAAACAGTCAAAAGGAATAAAGAAAGAAGGACCGAGATATAAATCCCAGATAAACTTACTGTCATCAAACCACTCTATCTTCTCTGTATTTACCCAACGGAAATTTGCCGAAAGTCCAAAACCTGCAATTCCGTTTTCGCCAGAACCTCACACTCCGAGTTCCACTTCCGGACAGAAACTACTTTTCACAGACATTCCATCCTGTCTGAGTTTTTGGTTGATTGTACTTCCGAAATGAGCCCATCCATCAAATCGTTGTGACTTTCCTTGTGCAGAGCACATGAGAAGTAACATTAAAATTACTATTTTTCCTACAATACTTAAATTAAATATTTTCATTGTTACTCAAATTTTTAAGATTTAGTAATGTTTAAAAAAACTTCCGCAATTATGCTTTTGCCCTTACAGGGCGCATTGCTACGAATAACCATTACCCAGGGCGATGCCCTGGGCTATGTGCTTGTTGCCCTTTCAGGGCGCATAGTACACAATTTTTGCGTAAGTTATTTTTTGCATATTACTTATCATTAATTTTGTTATAAATGTATTCGCGATTTAACATCATTTTTTTGTCAGTTCTTTTCTAAAAAGAAACATTCGATTCCTATCCGTATCCGAATATGTATTACTTCCGTTAAGATAATAGTCGGTATGAATCTTCTCACATTCCATCACAAGTGGAGTTTTTGAAAGGTCTACTGTGTAATACCAGGTTGTCAGTGACTCATTATAATAGTATCTGCCTGACCGTGGGAAGCCTGGATCAGCATTCCCGTCGCAGTCATCATAATATTTAGTCCATCCTTTTTCTCTCAGGCGTGATCGCTCATCGTGAAATACCTTAACAACAATGGAACACTGACTGCCATTCACAGAGATACGGACATCTCGGATACTACCATATCCTGGTGTGGTAAACTGATAAGCAGGATCTATCAATCTCACATTGGAACCATTTCCGCTAACCTCAAGCACATCCCAGCTTTTGCCCGTATAACTGCTGTATTGTTGCCAAATTCCATCTATCCGTACCGGACTATTGGAAAACTTCTTAAGCATGGCTTCCAATACTATCAGGTCTGCATCTATCTCACTTGACGCCGAGGGGTTAATGCTGACGTATGTTTTATATAACTGTTTTGCCTTATTATATGCAGATGTGCCTAACTCAGGTGTCAAGGCAGAGTAAATACGTGCAGCCTCAATATAGGCTTTTGCATAGTTGGGGTCACTTTTGATTACTTTCTCATATTCTTCCGCCACTTGCAGTTTATCATCTGCATTTACCATCATACTCTTAAGAGTTTCCGCAGCACGCAGATGAGCCGCTCCTTCACGTGAAAGATTCGTCTGTGCATTCATATTCACGCAGCAAAGCAGGAACATCAGTACATATACCGATATATAGTTTTTAATCCTTTTCATATATGTATAAAATTTTTAGTTTGTTTTCATTTCATTTTTGTTATGCCACCTATAATGTTTTTCACCACGCTGACCATCTGCGCCATCTCCTCCACGCAACACCATTCGTAGATGCTGTGCTCGCTCTGCTGACCAGAATAGATACATGGACCGCCGGGAATCATGTCGGGCATACGTGCTGAAAGCATTGCGGAGGTTGTGCCGCCACGCTCATGACGGGGAACGGCAACCATAAACTCCTTTGCTGCCGCCTTGGTTATAAGCTGTGGGACGTACTCCGGCATGGAGTATGCGATGTTCTCGTATTGCAGTGCCGGCTCGCTACGTGTCACCTTCACAAAGGGGAAAGCACGGCTTGTCTTCACGAATGCGCTGTCAAGATATTGGCGCAGGGTGTCTCCCTCGTTCTTGTCGAAATAGCGGAGACGTATTTTTGCGATGTATTCGTCACGGATTTCCTTGCCAGTACTGTCCTTAGGATGCTCGCAGGAATAGCAATGTATATAGCCTTTCTTTCCTGCACTTGCACTCGGATGTACCGAAGGTGGCAGACAACCTATAAAATAAGACGAGGCTGTGAGCGCGTCACCGTATTTGTTTTCAAGGCCGTGGCTTGGATGTGCCATGTTTCCCTTGAAATGGACAGTCTGGCCTATGGCCGTGAAATTGGCAACAGAGAAGGCATGAGGATCATCACCATCAACATCTATGACGATGTCTGGTCTTGTCCCAAACACTTTCGGGTCGTAACGGTATGCGGCCTTGCCGACATCCTCGTTCTGCGAAAGCATCACCATCACGCGTCCGTGCTTGAACTTCGGGTTCTTGATGATTTCCTCCAGCATGGTTACAAGCACCGTACAGCCGGTCTTATCGTCTGCGCCAAGCAGTGTTGTGCCGTCACTCGTGATGATGGTCTTCCCTTTCAAGTCCTTGAGATGTGCGCCCTGAGGCATATCAGGACTGAGGGTGATGCCGTTGCCGAGAGTGATTGTACCGCCGTCATAGTTGCGGTGCACCTGTGGCTTTATCCCTTTGCCGGGTGCTTCCGGCGTGACATCCATGTGTGCCATGAAGAGAATTGAGGGGACTTCTTCCTTTATGTTTGAGGGGATATCCACATAGATATACTGGTCGTCGGAGAGGGTCACCTTGACATCATTGCCTCCGAAAGACTTTATCTCATTATATATATGAGAAGCTATTTTCCTCTGCCCCTCCGTCATAGGGAACGACTGCGGGTCAGAATCGTCTATGGACTGGCTTTCAATCGTGGCGTAAGAGAGGAATCGCTTCTCTACCTTGGCTGTCCGCTGGGCAACGACATTTACAGGAACTTTCAGCTTTGGAAGCGAAGCGGACAAGGAAAAAGGCCTTTGAGCCAGATTTGAAACTTGCCGAGAACCGGCAGTTCCTACAGGTTTTACTCTGGGGACAACTTGCGGATGCACCTGAGGAACATTGCGTGGAAGGTTACCGGCGGCATGGATGGCACCAGTTACTATAGCACCTTTTGCGGCATTCCTCGCAGTCTTCGCACCTTTGAAGAATTGTTTGACCTGTGCATCGGCATCTAAGGACACAATACAACATGTCAGCGACAACACCGCCGATACAATACCAAACCTAAACATTGAACATTTCATAGTTTTACTGTTTTGCACCCTGCCCGTCTCCCTGCGTCAGAGCTAAAAATAAAGGGCCAGTAGAACTATATACAAAAAAGCGTGGAGACCGTACAATTGCCCGTCCCACACTCTGAGGCTTCTCGCATTGCCCATCTTAGTTGAACGAGCAACGCAGAACCCACGCCGATGTGTTTATATAATTATCCCTATACACCCGCAAAACACACCTTAAATATTATTAGGGTATGTATACAAGTATATACGGATGCCTATAAAACATCCCATGAGCATCTACCGTTGCCATGTTCCGACTAAGATGAAATTTTGCGAGAATTTCAGAGTGTCAAGAACAAAGCGCATGTAAACGCTTTTCCATAAATAGTAATCCCTATCCCACCCGAATGCGCCGCAGAATAAGGATATAGCTCCCCATCTTTGGCCCGGCGTAGGTGTACCGTTTTCCTTAGGGGTATTTAGCTGACTTTTCAGCACTTTCCACAAAGAATTAACAAGTACTCCGAGATTTGCTGCAAAGATAACATATTTTTTTGAAAAAAGTAAAAACATGGTGTTAAAATTTAAGGGGCCGTTAAAAAGATTGCATTTTATCTGCACTCGGCTAAAAAATCAAAAAACAGACAAAGCTAATTTATAGCCCACCTTAAGCAGCGTTGTTATCCAGCTCATTTGTTTTCAACGGATTAACTGTAAAATTAACGAATTATCAAGAAATAAAATTATCCGCAAAAACATTCATATAAAAAACGCTATAAAAAGCCCAAGCGGGTTCAATGGCACATGCAAGCGGGTTCAATGGCACATGAACCCGCTTGCATGTGCCATTGAACCCGCTTGCATTTTTTAATATTTATTCCGGTATATCCATAAACCTCTTCAATTTGCTTCCTCTGCCCAAACTCATTTTTTTCTCTGTGACGCTATATGGACTTCATATTTTTCTGATGCCACAGACAGAGTTATTTTGAATAAGCCTGAAAAGCGGTAAAAAGCATGTATGGGCACAACAAAGACTGTATTTATTTCTTGCGGCCGCATATATAGAGGTCCTACAGGTTTTGCGACCGCAGCGCCAATCTTGCAGCCTCTGCCCGCGCAGGCTTTCCTGTAGCCGTAGTTGGAACTGCGCCAACATGCACAACAGCCTTGGGCTGCCAATAATGAGGCAACACACTGCGGCAAGTGGCGGCAACGCCATCAGTGTCCATGTCTTCGGTAAGCAGAACAACCTCCTCACCAAACTTTTTTGACGGGCGCTTGGTCACTATAAATGGCTTCGAAAGATGTGATGCCAACACCATCTCCACGTCCTCGATTTGTATCTTCACACCTCCCGAACAAATAACATTGTCCAAACGTCCGAGTATGCGGAAACGTTTTCTGCCTGCGCTCTCGTCAATGACGGCAATGTCGTGAGTGTGGAGAGTTTGCGGACAAACCAAGGGGGCATCAATAACAAGACAACCATTGCCGGCAAGCGATATTCCGACACCGGGCAACGGCTCATACCATTGGCTGTAGCCGTTGCCGTCGATTCGGCGGAGGGCTATGTGCGACAAAGTCTCTGTCATGCCGTATGAGCTCCACACCGCATTGGGAAAAGTCTGCAGCACAGCCTCCATATCCTTGTCAATGGCGCCGCCACCTATGAGTATGTGTTTTATGTTTTTGATCTTACGGCACTGGTCTGCGTCCGAAAGCGAATTGTAGACCTGCATGGGCACCATGGCGGCAAAATCTATACCGCAATCAACCGTCTGCAGAGGATTTCCAGAAGGCGGCACGCAAATCATGTCAAGTCCGCAAACAAGACTCCTGACAACCATCATCTTGCCGGCAATGTAATCCATTGGCAGACACACAAGAGCCTTGTCGCCAGATTTTAACCCCAGTGCCTTGCACGTCATCCGTGCCGAGGCCTCCATGCGTGCCTTCTCCGCCATCATCAGCTTCGGCTTGCCTGTAGAGCCACTTGTATATACGGGCACACAGTCGTTGGCATCATGCCATTGGGCTATAAACTCCTCAATTTCCATAATTAATTGGTTTAAACCACATTCTCTCGCCACGCAATTCTATCGGCATTTCCACATTTTCTGTAAAAAGCTGTCCTGTTCCCAATCCTTGCGGCATGATACCGGTTCCGGGATAGGTTTTTGCGGCAAGATGAGCTATGGCGTTTAGCCCTACATTGCTCTCCAACGCACTTGTCATCCACGAGCCTATACCGCGCTCACGAGCCAAAGAGACCCACTCCGCAGTTCCTGCCATGCCTCCATGCAGCGACGGCTTCACCACAATGTACTGCGGGCGTATGGTGTCAAGCAGCATCTCTTTCATAGGGCGCAGGTTTACGCCAATCAGTTCCTCGTCGAGAGCTATGGGAATTGGCGATGAGGCACACAAGCGCGCCATATCGCGCCATTGGCGCTGACGTATGGGCTGCTCTATGGAATGGATGTCATAATGAGCCAATATATCAAGCAGCGCCATGGCCTCGTCTGGGTCGAAGGCGCCATTGGCATCGAGCCTCAGCTCAACGGCACTTTGCGGAAAAGCCGACCTGAGAATGGACAGCAACTCTACCTCACGGTCAAAACCGATGGCACCGATTTTTATCTTTATACATTTGAAGCCGTCATCGAGTTTACGCTGCATGCGCTCAAGCATCTGGTCGTAGTCGCCCATCCACACAAGTCCGTTCGTCGGTATTCCGGCCTCGCCACGGGCAAACGGGGTGTCAAAAAGTGCAAATGAGCCACAGGCGTCAATCTGTGCGAAAGCTGTCTCAAGCCCGAAAAGCATCGACGGATAAGGGCGCATCATGTCGTAGGGTATACGGCCGGTACGCTCTATCATGTCGCAAAATTGCCGGAGTATGGAGTCGTAGCCCGCAACCTCGTCGCATGAGAGGTCGGGGAGCGTGGCACACTCCCCCACTCCATGTATGCCATCGTCGGTACAAACATCGACATAACGGCTCAGCCGGGTTGTATATTCACCACGTGATGTCCGGGCTGGCTGCTTAAATTTCAACGTGCGGTTGGTTATGGAAATTCGAAGCCCCCCTGCCCCCCGACGGGGGGTATCAGAAACTAAAAACATAAGTCTTTAAACTTTAATCATTAAAACTCTAATCAATATTCCCCCGCCGGGGGGCAGGGGGCCTCCCTATGGAAATATCGGATACTGATCGAAATCGGGCTTACGCTTCTCAAGGAACGCGCGTCCGCCTTCCTGCGCCTCGTCCATTGTGTAGTATAGCATCGTGGCATCGCCCGCCAGCTCCTGTATTCCAGCCTGTCCGTCGAGTTCGGCATTGAGTCCGGCCTTTATCATTCTCAGTGCAAGCGGACTGCGCTCCATCATTGTCTCAGCCCATTCCACACAAGTATCCTCCAGCTCACCGAACGGCACCACCTTGTTTACCATTCCCATCTGCTCAGCCTCACGCGCTGTGTACTGACGGCACAGGAACCATATCTCACGGGCTTTTTTCTGTCCGACCATACGCGCAAGATATGACGCACCGAAACCTGCGTCAAAACTTCCTACCTTTGGACCTGTCTGTCCGAAAATTGCATTCTCGCTTGCTATCGTAAGGTCGCACATGACGTGGAGCACATGACCGCCACCAATAGCATAGCCGTTTACCATGGCTATTACAGGCTTTGGCAACCGCCTGATCTGCATCTGCACATCAAGAACATTCAGACGCGGCACACCGTCAGCACCAACATATCCTCCCCGCCCCTTCACATTCATGTCGCCACCGGCACAAAAAGCCTTGTCGCCCGCACCGGTAAGTATAACAACCCTGATGCCGGCTGTCTCACGGCAATAGGCAAATGCCTGCGACATCTCCCACGTTGTAAGCGGCGTAAAGGCGTTGCGGTAGCGCTCACGGTTGATCGTTATCTTCGCAATGTGGTTATACTCTTCAAACAGTATCTCCTTGAAGTCAAAACCCTCAATGGTTTTCCAGTTTCTTTCCATAGTTGGTATATTTTTATTTTAAAATGTTTTCATATTCCCGCTGGTCGTCCTCATCGTCGGTCACGACCTCAAGCAGCATAGGCGACGGACAGCGCTCATCAACAAGCCAGCTAATGCCGTCTGCCAATTCGCCGGCATACGTTACCCGACGATATGCCACGCCGTTTTGCATACAGACACCCTCGGCTGTTGTATTGTGGCGCGCCATCACGTAGCTGTCGCATGCGGGGCTGTCCTCAAGATTGCGGAACCTTCTGAATATTCCGCCACAACCATTGTTGACAAGCAGAATGCGGAAGTTGCCGCATAATCCGGAATGCCACAGAGCGTTGGCGTCGTAGAAAAAGCTGAGGTCTCCAATGATACAGGCTACGGGAACAGGCGACATGAGCGAATAGCCAGCAGCCGTAGACAGCGAGCCTTCGATGCCGCTGACACCACGGTTTACAAACAGATAACGGTCGGAGAACAACTGGGCTATACGCACAGACATGCTGTTTCCGACATGAACATCGAACGGCTTGCCCTTTATGGCACTAAAAAATTCCTTTATAGCTGCCGTCTGTGAATAGGCTGGCTCATAGCTTTGTATATTTTTAAGGCACTCAGCTTTTAGCTTTTGCCATCTATGCAGCCATTCGCCAGCAGGAATATTTTTACATACATTGGCAACTTCTCTCAATACCGTCGACACATCTGCCACAACCACATCCGTGGCATTCATCAGCACATCAGAAATACCTTCCGAGCGACTTACCACGATACACCTTTCAGGCTTGCTCTTCTGCAAAAATCCAAGCATAGGTTTGCTAAGCAAATGTCCGCCTACATACAAAATTGCATCGGGCAGATAACCGTCACAGCATTCCACTTTTGCCATCATCACATCGGGCGACGGCAATGGCAAAGAAGAATCATCAGAAAGTTTCTCAGATATTACAACTGCCTTATCGGAAAGCTGGCGCATAATATCTGCCACTTCTTGAAATTCGTTACGTGGAAGTTGTCCGACAACAATCATCGGACGCTCTGCTTTTGCGAATGCAGCCACAATGTTATGAACTTCAACGTTGCAACCTTTTGGCTCCACATAATTTATCCTGCGCTCACAAGGCAATTCGGCAATAGTGAAATTATACAGCGGCTCAGACACCGGAACATTGATATGTACAGGTCCTGCTCCATGCGATGTCAGCATGGCAAGCGCCTCGTTTACAATACGGTTGCAGTGCCAATGCTCAACTTCGTTATCAGGCTCGGGCAACGATACTGAATATTTCGCCATATTGCCAAACGCACCAGTCTGAGGCAAAGTCTGTCCCTGCATCTGCCCTATCATAGCCAACGGACGGTCGGCAGAAATAACAAGCAACGGAACATTCTGATAGAAAGCCTCGGCTACGGCAGGCGCTAGCAATGCTGTGCCACTCGTAACACATACCGCCACAGGCCGCTGCGACGCCAAGGCCAATCCGATGGCATAGAAACCAGCCGAGCGCTCATCGGTTACTGAGACGCAACGCATCTTGGGGCACGACGAGAAGTTGTGGGCTAACGGCGCATTGCGGCTGCCCGGACACACAACAACCGTCTTTACGCCATGTGCCGACATCAGCGATGTAAGTATGTTTACGTTTAGTTTATCTGAGTACATAATCTTGTTTTTTATATATCTCCTCCGGTGGCAAAGGAGCTTGCAACCACAAGCTGGCGCATGCTCTCCATCTTAATAACCGTCTCCCGCCATTCGCTGTCCTCTACGCTGCCGGCAAGCAGTCCGCCACCGGCATGCATCACGCAACAGTTGCCAGAAATCTCCATACACCTCAACGAGACAAACAACGATGACTCGCCATTTATATTCCACGGGCCTAAATATCCGCTGTAGTAGCGGCGGTTTCCCGTCTCGTTTTCAAGAATAAAATCCATAGCCTCCTGCTTTGGCAAGCCACAAACGGCTGGTGTAGGATGAAGAGCCTCAACGACATTGCCAATACCATTTCTGCTGTATCTGAAAAAAAAATCGCTTCGCAAATGGACGATGTTGCCGGCCCGCACAGTATAAGGCTCAGAAACTTCCATATCTGCAACTAACGGACTCAGGCATCCGGCTATGTAGTCGGCTACAAATTTCTGCTCGGCAATATTTTTCTTCGACCACTCACACTCCAAAGTCCCCTCGTATGGCATTGTTCCAGCCAAGGCCATTGTGCGCCATCCGTCGCCATCACGTGCCAACAAAATCTCGGGCGTTGCCATAAGCCAGGAACCTGCCACACTGCTGCTCACCAAAGCTATCATCATGCGCGGATATCTGCGGCTAGCCTCAGCAAAGAGAAGCTCAGCATTGAACGGTTTATCGGCGACAACCTCTGAGCAACGCGACAACACCAACTTGGAGAAACGCCCGCATACGATAGCCGAATGGAAGGCCTTGAAATCTTTTTCGTAGGCCTCTCTGTCGGCATGCTCCATTCCGCCGGCAGCAACCTCAGCCTGTGGCAGATCTACCTTTCTCACCTCGCCACGGATAAGATCGGAAGAGCGTCGTGTAGGGAAAGAGTGTAGATCTCGGTGGTCGCCG
>OGLR01000577.1_pt1 | contig 16199 bp, 14 predicted proteins | sample 1572931 | NCBI WGS metagenome assembly OGLR01 (sample SAMEA2581997, study PRJEB24529) | metagenome | biome: Human gut stool | place: China | collected 2011 | reverse complement strand
GGCATACGAGATGCCAGACAGACCATATATAGCACCGGAAGTGTTTAAGAGGGCAGGGGTTATGATTGATGTGTTCCCTGTAAAGCATAATGATGATTTTGAGATATCACTTATGGCAAAAGCAGACGGACATTCAAGGTGCTATGGTATGCTTAACTGGGGCGACACGGTAGATCAAGGCTACACTGTTCAGGGACGTGGCGGTGGAAAGCCTGTTTGGAGCAATAATGAATACGATTATCCACATGCGTGTGCACTTATGTATGCAAGAACCGGTGTCAGAAGATTTATGGATTATCTGATTGTGTCAGCAAAGCATTGGATGGATATAGATGTGTGCCATTACAATACTTGATATGGGACGCTATTTCGACACTCCAAGGGCTTCTTACAGCTGGCGAGACTACCGCATACCAACACATGTGGCAGCAATGGAGGCTATAAGAGCCATCACACCTGACGACAAGACAACATTGTCGGAAATGCAATTATGGCTACTTCAGCAGAAACGCACACAGGCTTGGGACACACCGATAATAAGTGCTGATGCCATCCACGCTTTCCTGACAGAAAACTCTAAGGCGTTGGCAACTCAGGAACAGACCGTAATAAGCATAGACGGCAAGCAAATCGCCTTGCCTGAGGCTACGGCAAAAGTAGGATACGTAAAGACAACGGCAGAAAACTCTAAGGCAAAAACAATAACATTCGACAAAACCTCTGAGGGGACATCGTGGGGTGCCGTATATGCACAGGCTTTGGTTCCAGCTACAGAGATTGAAAACTCAACATCGGGCATTAAGGTGGAACGCTCTCTAAGCACAGACGCAAAGGCTTTGAAAGTTGGCGACAAGGTGACAATGAAAATAACCATTACCGCAGACCGTGACTACGACTTCGTTCAGGTGAGCGAGCAGCGTGCCGCATGCCTTGAGCCTGTAGCACAGCTGAGCGGCTATAGAGGCGGCTACTACATTGCACCGCAGGACAACTGCACAAACTATTTCTTCGACCGTCTGGCTAAAGGCAAGCACGTCATCGAGACTGAGTATTATGTAGTAAGACCTGGCGTTTACTCTTCCGGCTCATGCACGGCAGAATGCGCATACTCTCCAGCATTCGCAGGAAGAGCAAAACAGATGATAATGAGCGTAGGAGGTGAGAGGTGAGAATAAATTACAGAAACCTACACTCCCCTACAAAAACTAAAAAAAACAAGACAATGCTAAAAAAGATATTTATCACAGCCATGCTGTTGGCAACATTGTCAACAGCCCATGCGCAAACCATAGAGGCTACACAGGAACTGGTGGACATCGGACAGGTGGAATTTCAGAAACCTGCAACAGTGAGCTTCAAACTGAAAAATCTGTCGGGAAAGCCATTCCGCATCAACAAAATACAAACCGACTGCGGATGTACTACTGTAGAAGCACCACAAGGCATAATCGAGAAAGGTGCGACATACAATGTTACGGCAACGTATGATGCCAGGACTCTCGGGCGATTTACAAAACGCGCATACCTAACCCTCGACAACGGACAGGAGCCTTTACGCCTGACAATCCGTGGAGTTGTGGTCAACGAGGTCGTGGACTTTGTTGGCGGCTATCCATATACACTCGGAGCACTGATGGTAGACAACAACGAGATAGAGTTTGATGACGTTAACCGTGGAGCACAGCCATATCAGACCATACACATACTAAACACCAGCGACCAGCCATCGCAGCCACAGCTGATGCACCTGCCACCCTACCTCACCGCCGAGGTGTCGCCAACGACCATTATGCCTGGACATTCAGGAAAGGCGACGATAACCCTCGACTCACACAAGCTACGCAACTTCGGACTGTCGCAAACAAACATTTACCTCGGCTTTGCACAAGGCGACAAAGTTGCCGTAAACAAGGCTATTGAGGTATCAGCCGTTCTGCTGCCCGATTTTGAGGAACTCAGCGATGGGGAGCTTTCAATTGCCCCACATATCCATATTTCTGCCGACACACTCGACTTGGGCTCTTTCAGCGGCAAAAAAAAGAAAAATGGCAACATAGAAATTACCAACACCGGTAAGTCTACTCTCGACATACGCTCGCTGCAGATGTTCAACGCCGGACTGAAAGTATCGCTGAACAAGACAAAGCTGGAGCCTGGAGAGACCGCAAAACTGCGTGTGACAGCCATAGCCTCAGATATTAAAGGCGCAAAACGCCTGCCACGAATTCTTATAATCACCAACGACCCCGACAGGCCTAAAGTTGTAATCTGGGTGAAAGTAAAGAACGAAGAGTGAAGAACGAAGAGTAAAAAATGCTACAAATAGAAATTGACAACGGAAGCGGTTTCTGCTTCGGAGTTACAACAGCAATACGAAAAGCTGAAGAGGAGCTTGCCAAAGGCAAGCCGCTGTATTGTCTCGGCGACATTGTCCACAACGGCATGGAGGTTGAGCGCCTGCATGCCAAGGGACTGATTACCATAAACCATGGGCAACTCAGCAAACTGCACAACGCTAAAGTTTTGCTGAGAGCCCATGGTGAGCCACCCGAGACTTACGAGCTGGCAAAACAAAACAACATAGACATCATCGATGCCACCTGCCCAGTGGTTCTGGCGCTGCAAAGAAGGATAAAACAGCAATTCGACTCCGCACCAGACGCACAGATTGTGATATTCGGAAAAAACGGACATGCCGAAGTGTTGGGACTCGTGGGGCAAACCAAACAGCAGGCAATAGTTATAGAGAAACTTGAGGATGCGAAAAAACTTGACTTCAACAAAGATATTTATCTATATTCGCAAACAACAAAAGGTCTCGACGATTTTCATCACATCATCGACTACATACAAACCCACATATCGCCCGAGGCAACATTTAAAAGCTTTGACACTATCTGCCGGCAGGTAGCCAACCGCATGCCAAACATCGCAGCTTTTGCCGTACGCCACGACCTGATACTATTCGTTAGCGGAAAAAAAAGCTCAAACGGAAAAGTTCTCTTTTCCGAATGTCTCAGCGTAAACCCAAACAGCCACCTCATAGAGAGTGCCGCGGAGATAGACATGGCATGGTTGCAAGGTGTCACAACTATCGGTATTTGTGGTGCCACAAGTACTCCAAAATGGCTTATGGAGGAGTGCAGAGATGCCATTTTGTCGGCAAAATGATTAATTGAGATAACGTTCACGACAATTTGGGATAAGTAGTGTATTATTAACCTTTTATATATTGTAACTTTTGCTTAATTTTGTGCACGATAGTGATTTAAACCAATCGTAAAAACCTAAATAATTACGATAAAGCGCAAAAACTATGGCGAGAAAAAAAGCAGAAAAAACAATAACCCCAAAAGATGATGCGATAGAGAAGAGAATGTTCAACCGCATTCACTCCTTCATCTTAAAGGATGACAATTACCTGACGCCAAAGATGTCACGTGATTTAATTTTGAAAAAGACAGGTGTGCCCAAGAACAAGTTTGCACCTCTGTTCCGCAAATACATAGGCATAAAGTACACTGATTATATCAATGGACTTCGGTTGGAGCATGCAATAGAGCAACTTGGCGAGCATCCAGAGTACACAGTAGAGACTATTGCACAGGAGTGTGGCATACCAAAACTGCAGACATTCTACAGGCTGTTTACAGAAAAGTTCGGTATGCCGCCGGCAGAATACCGCAACAAGAAACTAACAAAATAAATCAAATACAAAAACCACAAAAAATAATACAAATCTATGCTCGAGACTAATTGCTTGGCAACTCAACACAAGGCAGCTATTAGTTTCGGGCAAGGATATAAAGTAGTACCTCCAAAAAGGTACTATTTTTAATTTATCCAGCCCAAGCCTGCAAGCCTCTTCGGAAGTCTCGCCAGTTGCCACAACGGTTCTTCTTGGGATTACGCCTACTATGGATTTGAGCCCATTGAACTTTTTCTTAAATATTTTTTCCGTGATGTCCCCATAGCTGACAACAATGCACTTTCTCTCTTCCAGTCTTCCATGTCCCTCATTGGCAGAGCAATGCCTTGTTGCAATTTTACAGTTACCGCCGGAGACATACTCGTCGATTATTCCCTTTGCCAACTTGTAACTTGTCTTTTGGTTCTCTTTTAAAGCTATGACATAGTCTCCTTTGCCGTCTATAATCTTCTCTGTTATAGAGGTTTGGCATCCCATTGCGTCGATGGTGACTATTGTGTTTGAAATATCAATCGCACTCAGAAGCTTAGGAATAGTTGAGAAGAAAAACTGTCGTACAAACAACGGTACAGACAAGAAGTATCTGAATAAGAAATAGAGTTAAAAGTTTGGGTGATATTGATATTTATCGTATATTTGCACATGTAAACCAAGAAGAAGGAGAGGAGACTATGAAATATTATGGTGCAAATCCGATATACGACACGGTATTCAAGTATCTGATGGAAGACGAGCGCATAGCGATGACCATTCTTTCAGCATTGCTCAAGCAGAAGGTTGTGGCAATATCGCAGCGCGCCCACGAATACTCCAACATAACAAAGAACGATGTGACAATGTTCCGCATCGACTTTGCCGCCACTGTCCGTGACGAAGAGGGCAAAGAGAAGCACATTCTAATAGAACTTCAGAAGACATGGGTGGAGACAGAGACCTTACGTTTCCGCCAGTATCTCGGCGCACAATACAACAAGAAAGAGAATATTGCCGGCAAAGGCTCTGGACAGCACGCCTTGCCCATGGTGGCAGTTTATCTGCTGGGCCATAGGGTCGGCGATATCGAGGAGCCAGTTGTATACGTCAGCCACAAGCCATACGATTATAACGGTGTGGAGGTAAAGGAAGGTATGCCTGACCCGTTTGTGTCAAGCCTTACCCATGACAGCATCATCGTGCAGATACCTCTGCTCCATGGACGTGTCAATCCGAGGCTTGAGGAAGTACTCTTCTGTTTCGACCAGACAAACTGCTCTCCGACAGACCGGCAGGTGATAGAGATTGACGAGTCACGCTTTGCTGGCAATCCCGACATGGAACATATCATGCGCCGCCTTATTTCAGCAGCTTCTAACCCCAATGTCCGACAGGATATGAACGTAGAGGACGAATATTTCACTGCGATAGAAGACAGAGATACCGCTATAATGTGTCGTGACAAGACTATTGCCGAGCAGGACAGACTGATTGAGCAAAAGAGCACTCTGTTGGAGCAAAAGGACGCACAGCTTGAGCAGAAGAACGCACAGCTTGAGCAGAAGAACGCACAGCTTGAACAGAAAGAAAACGCTTTGCAAGCAATGGTGAAGGCTCTTAAAGACGCAGGTATGAGCACCGAACATATATCTTCAATGACCGGGCTTGACGAAAACTATATTTCTTCTATCTGACAAGATACATACACATATAATCAAGGTGTAGCTTCATTTTGAATACAAAAAAGCTACACCTTATTGTCATTTAGCCTATAGTTACCTGAAAAAGCCTTGTTTTTTCAGGGCATCCAAAAAGCCTACGGACATAGCCTCATTGTCTTTCTTTGTATACCTTATGTCGGTAAAAATCTGCGCAAGAGTTTCCTTGTTGTTTATCCTCACAAACTCCTTGTTTTCCAGCAGTGCTTCCTTCTCGGCATAATGCCGGTCTATGTCTTCAGTCGAATAAGCGTGATAGGTTTCCTTATGCACAAACGCATCAACGGCAAGACGGTCAGCAAGAGGCGGGTTCTCATCAGGCCATCCCACAGTGAGCGTAGCAACAGGCATAACGAGCTTTGGCAGTTTCAAAGTGTCGATAATAAGCTGCGGCATATACACAGTTGTACCAAGAAAACAAAGCCCAAGCCCCTCCTCTTCGGCAAGATTGCAAAATGTCTGAGTAAACAAAAGAGCATCCGTGGCCGCATTCATAAAAGATAGGAAATTATCGTAGCCCGGATTCGCCTTACGCAGAAGGCACCAGTCGGTGGAACGGCGGAAATCTGCACAAACCGTAACAACGACAGGAGCATGCGTCACCATAGGCTGATTGAAATGAGCCGGAGCCAAATTTTCTTTCATGCCCTTATCACGTGTCACCACAACGCTGTACAACTGCATGTTTCCCATTGTCTGTGTTCTTGAAGCTTGAGCGAACAGCCTGTTAAGCATTTCCTCGCTTATGTCTTTCTGCTGATACCTACGTATCGATCTGCGGGTTTCTATTGTCTTCATCTTAAAATAATTATAACTGCATGCAAAGATAGTGCTAACGAATGGAATATAAAAGAAAAATGCTGTTTTTCTTTTTATTCCTGAGTGCTGCCTATCTTATCTAAAGATAGTGCTAACGAATGAAATATAAAAGAAAAACAGCATTTTTCTTTTTATTCCTGTAGAACCGTTGCATGTAACGGCCGCAATTGGCAAACGTAATCTATGCGAGTTTTGTATATATTAAATATTCCTAATGACACCTTGCTTGCGGCCGCCACATGTAGCGGCCCTACAAATCTCACAACCTAACATTTACGAATACGGCATATAGCTTTGTCAGCAAGAAAGTTACCCGTTACGGAAAACTTTTTAGCAAGAACAATTAAAAAAGTTTTCTATTTTTTTATTTCTGTATTCAATAATTTATATATAACTTTGCGGCATTATAATACTAAACAATGGAATCAAAACAGACTTACACCTATGAAGAAGCCTCGACCGCTTCTTTGAACTACTTTGACGGCGATGAGCTTGCCGCCCGTGTTTGGGTCAACAAATACGCCATGAAAGACAGCTTCGGCAACATCTTCGAGCGTTCGCCGGAAGACATGCACTGGCGCATAGCCAACGAGATTGCGAGAATTGAGAAGAAGTATGCCAATCCACTCCCCGCAGAGCAGATATTCGAGCTTCTCGACCATTTCAGATATATTATTCCTGCAGGCAGCCCTATGACAGGTATTGGCAACAGCCAACAAGTGGCAAGCCTCAGCAACTGTTTCGTCATAGGACTCGACGGCGATGCAGACTCATACGGTGCCATAATGCGTATAGACGAGGAGCAGGTGCAGCTTATGAAGAGGCGTGGCGGTGTAGGCCATGACTTGAGCCACATACGTCCGAAAGGCTCGCCAGTAAACAACTCCGCACTGACATCAACCGGACTGGTGCCTTTCATGGAAAGATACAGCAACTCCACACGTGAGGTTGCCCAAGACGGGCGTCGTGGCGCTCTGATGCTAAGCGTAAGCATAAAGCACCCAGACAGCGAGTCTTTCATCGATGCGAAGATGACAGAGGGCAAGGTTACAGGCGCCAATGTATCGGTAAAGATTGACGACGAGTTCATGCAGGCAGCCGTTGACAACAAGCCATACGTACAGAAATTCCCTATTGACTCCGACTCTCCCGCTGTAACCAAGGAGGTCGCGGCTCACGACTTATGGCGTAAGATTGTACACAACGCATGGAAGAGCGCAGAGCCAGGTGTGCTGTTCTGGGATACCATCTTGAGGGAAAGCATCCCCGACTGCTATGCCGACCTTGGTTTCCGCACCGTCAGCACCAACCCTTGCGGAGAGATTCCATTGTGCCCATACGACTCATGCCGCCTGCTGAGTATCAATCTATATAGCTATGTCAGCAATCCGTTTACTCCTGAGGCAACTTTCGACTTCGACAAATTTGCAAAGCACGTACAGCTTGCCCAGCGCATAATGGACGACATTGTTGACTTGGAAATGGAAAAAATTGACCTCATCATGGAGAAAATCCAGATAGATCCACAGTCACGGGAGGTTAAAGGCTCAGAATATCATCTTTGGGAAAAAATCAAGAGAAAGAGCGGAATGGGACGCCGTACTGGTGTGGGCATAACCGCCGAGGGCGACATGCTCGCTGCCCTCGGCTTGCGCTATGGCACACAAGAGGCTACAGACTTCTCGGTCTCCGTTCACCGCACATTGGCCATCAACGCCTACCGCTCTTCTGTCACAATGGCTAAAGAGCGCGGAGCCTTTGAGATATATGACGCAAAGAGAGAGGAGAGCAACCCGTTCGTAAAACGCCTGAAGGATGCAGATGCCGGGCTTTATGCCGATATGGTTAAGTATGGCCGCCGAAACATCGCCTGCCTGACCATTGCCCCCACAGGCACCACTAGTCTTATGACTCAGACCACAAGCGGCATAGAGCCTGTTTTCATGCCTGTTTACAAGCGCCGCCGCAAGGTAAATCCTAACGACGCTGACGTTCATGTAGACTTTGTCGACGAGGTTGGCGACTCTTTTGAGGAATATATTGTTTACCACAAGAAGTTCCTTGAATGGATGAAGGTAAACGGCATTGACACAGAAAAGAGATACACCCAGGAAGAAATTGACCAGCTTGTTGAAAAATCGCCTTACTATAAAGCTACAGCCAACGATGTAGACTGGCTCATGAAGGTGCGTATGCAGGGAGCGATCCAGAAATGGGTAGACCACTCTATCAGCGTTACGGTAAACCTTCCTAACAATGTCGACGAGGAACTTGTAAACAAGCTCTATGTTGAGGCATGGCGCTCGGGATGCAAGGGGTGCACAATATACCGCGACGGCAGCCGCTCGGGTGTTATGATTTCCGTGTCGAAGAAGGACAAGAAGAAAGAAGAGAACACAGACGAGAACCTTGCGCCGTGCAAACATCCTACCGTAACAGAGGTTCGCCCACGTGAGCTTGAATGCGATGTGGTACGTTTCCAGAACAACAAGGAGAAATGGGTTGCATTCGTCGGTCTGCTAGATGGTTATCCTTATGAGATTTTTACCGGTCTTCAGGACGACGAAGAAGGTATTATGCTTCCGAAGAGCGTCACAAAAGGTAAAATCATCAAACACATCGGCGAGGACGGCAGTAAGAGATACGACTTCCAGTTTGAGAACAAGCGTGGCTACAAGACTACCGTTGAGGGATTGAGCGAGAAGTTTAATCCAGAATACTGGAACTATGCCAAACTGATATCTGGTGTATTGCGCTACCGCATGCCCATCGACCATGTCATAAAGCTCGTAGGCTCTTTGCAGCTTAAGAGCGAGAGCATCAACACATGGAAAAACGGTGTGGAGCGTGCCCTTAAGAAATACATTATTGACGGAACAGAGGCTAAGGGGCAGAAATGCCCACAATGCGGGCAGGAGACTCTTGTCTATCAGGAAGGATGCCTTATCTGCAAGAACTGCGGTGCAAGCAGATGCGGATGATCATAAGTGAAGAGTGAAGAGTGAAGAACGAAGAACGAAGAATCCAACAGTCGAAGGGTGAAGAGTTTTTCTATCCTACTCTATTCCTCTCTATTTCCTCTATCCTAAAAAAATTATTACAACTATGACTTTGAACGAAAGTTTCATTTACATAAACGGTCTGCGGTTTCATGCCTTCCATGGTGTGATGCCGCAGGAGCGTTTAACTGGCAACGACTATTCTCTTGATATCCGTATAGGCTACGATGTGTCTAAAGCTATGGTCTCTGACGATGTTGACGACACTGTCAACTATGCAGATATAAAAAAAGTCACAGACCAGGAAATGTCCGTTCCAAGCAAACTTGTAGAGAGAGTGGCTTACAGAATAGCCGACCGAATTTCGAGACGGTACCCTTCTATAAGCAGCATTGACATAAAAGTCACTAAACTTAATCCTCCGTTTGGAGCCGACTGCAAGGGAGCCGGAGTGGAGCTTCACTTAATAAATGATAAAACTTGACCACGTTTTGTGGTTTTCTAACATAATTTCCTTACTTTTGCAAAATGTTTAGTGAAATGTGCAAGAAAATCCTAATCTTAGCAATGCTGCTGATATCGGTTGTAGCGACGGCTGGGACTGCGCCAAAATCGTTTACTTTAGTCATCGATGCCGGTCATGGCGGCAGAGACAATGGAGCATGCGGCGCTATTTCCAAAGAGAAAGATCTTACGCTGAAATACGCCTTGGCATTCGGACGTCTTGTTGAGAAAGAGTGCCCTGACATAAAGGTCATATACACCCGCAAGACTGATATTTTCGTTGAGCTGCATGAACGTGCCAACATAGCAAACAGGGCAAAGGCCGACCTCTTTATGTCTATACATATCAACGCCCTACCTGGGAAGAAAATAGCAAGAGGGTTTCAGACCTACACATTAGGCAAGGGAAAAAGTGGCGATGGTATATCAACCAACCTTGAGGTGGCAAAGCGTGAGAATGCTGTAATTCTGCTTGAGGACAACTATAAGCAAAGCTATCAGGGCTTCGACCCTGACTCTCCCGAAAGCAACATCATGTTTGAGTTCATGCAGGACAAAAACATGGAGCAAAGCGTAAGCATGGCTAAGGTACTGCAGAAAAATGTATGTGCCGCCACAGGCAGGGCTAACGGAGGAGCACATCAGGCAAACCTTGCAGTATTAAGACTGTCAACAATGCCCGGATGCCTGATAGAGCTGGGGTTCATATCAACTCCTGACGAGGAACGTTTTCTGAACACCCAACAGGCTGTGAGCCTGTTCAGCCGTGGGCTGCTAAATGCGCTCAACTCATATCGTGGACGTTACGACAAGATTGTAAATGTGCCTTACAGCGTAGTAGAGCAACAGGCAGAAGACGGAAACAATGTCAAGACTGCCGAGACCAGGCGAGACAATAGGCAACAGGGCAACTGCGAGGAGACCAAGGCCGAAACCGGCGAAGACAAAAACACTCCGGCTGCAGAGACAAAAAACGACATGGCAAAAGAGCCTGCCACAGAGAAAACTGTTGAAAAGTCAGCAAACGCAAAACCCGTTTTCAAAGTACAGATACTTGTATCAAACAGAAAACTGAAGAATGGCGACCCGCATCTGAAAGGTATCAAGGACTACGATTTCTATCAGGAAAGTGGCCTGTGTAAATATACCGTCGGTGAGTCGGCAAACTATAACGTGATTTACAGACTGCGAAAGCAGATACTCAATAAGTTTCCCGAGGCTTTCATCATAGCATTTAAAAACGGCGAGAAGATGAATGTCAACGAGGCAATACGTGAATTTAAAAACAACAGATGACATGAAGATTACAAAAGAAATCCGCATCGCCATTGTCTCTATAATCGGCATAGCGATATTGTTTGTAGGAATGAACTTCCTGAAAGGCATCTCCGTATTCTCCAACAACAACACCTATTACGTGAAGTTTAAGGACATTAGCGGACTGTCGGCATCCAACCCCATCTTTGCCGACGGCTATCAGGTTGGAACTGTCAAGGCAATAGAATACGATTACGGCAACCAAGGCAATGTCGTTGTACGTTTTGATGTCGACAACAATCTGCGTATACCAAAAGGAAGCTCTGCCGAGATAGTAAGCGATTTGATGGGAAACGTGAAGATGAATCTTCTGCTTGCCAACAATATGCGCGAGCGCATTAATCCGGGAGACACCATACTGGGTGCAATCAACGATGGCGCAATGGGAAAAGCAGCTGAAATGATACCTGCCATTGAGCGCATGCTGCCCAAGCTCGACTCTATAATGACAAGCCTCAACGCAATTCTTGCCAACCCTGCCATACAGCAGTCTATGGCCAACGTCCAGACCATAACGTCAAATCTCACCGTAACGACACGTGAGCTGAACACACTCATGACTGGACTGAACAAAAATATGCCTGCAATGATGGCAAAAGCCAACAGCGTGCTTGACAACACAAACACCATTACACAGAATTTGGCAGCCGTCGATGTCGCAGGAACAATGACAAAGGTCAATGAGACACTGACTGAGGTACAGACCTTCACCACCAAGCTGAACAGCAACGAAGGCTCGCTCGGACTTCTGATGAACGACCCAGAGCTTTACAACAATCTCACATCTACCATGGGCAATACCGACTCTCTGCTCATCGACCTTAGAAAACACCCTAAGAGATACGTACACTTCTCGCTGTTTGGAAGAAAAGACAAATGAAAAAATGTAGGGCCGTTACATTTAACGGCCCTACGGTCTTCATATAAAACCCACATAGCCTTATCATGGTATTTAAAAAACGTCTAAATACCGTCCGCTTATGTTTCACACGCCATTCTTTATTTAAAACCACACTATGAATGGCTGTTTCACAAAAAACTTCTATCTTTTTCTCCAATTACATAAATGTCGGCAAATGTCATTCTTAAATCGTTTTATATCAAAGGATTGAAAGTATAACCAGAAAATTAATTTCAATTTTCAGTACAAGAATACATAAAGTCCACAATTTTAGCACCTTACACCGAACAGACATTTTAAAAGAAAAAAACAGGTTTTGCCATATCAAAATAATTTGTTAATTTTGCACTCGCAATATTAAGCGAAACTGTCAAAAGACGAAATCAATCACTATTGTTAATAGATGAAAACAAGTCCTGATGCCCGTTGGGACAACGCTCTTGCGCTCATCCGCGAGAATGTAACCCAGCAGCAGTATAACACATGGTTTAAGCCAATTGTCTTCGAGGCATTCGACGAGGTGCGGAAGACATTGTTGGTACAGGTGCCCAGCCCATTTGTGTATGAGTACCTGGAGGAGAACTATGTGGACTTGCTGATAAAAGTTCTGCACCGCACGTTTTGTGAGGGCATACGTCTGAACTATCGTGTCGTAACCGACAAAGAGCATAAATTGTCACAGGACATAGAGGCTGACCCGACAGATATAGCAAAGCCAGGCAACACGCGCCAACCAGTCGCCGACAGCACTTGATGCCGCACAGCCACAGGAAATAGACTCTCAGCTTAATCCGCACCTCTCGTTCAACAACTATATAGAAGGCGATAGCAACAAGCTGCCCCGCTCTGTAGGCATGTCTATAGCTGAGCATCCAAACACCACACAGTTCAACCCGATGTTTATCTACGGGCCGTCGGGCTGCGGAAAGACTCATCTTATAAACGCCATCGGCCTGCGCACAAAGCAGCTCTATCCCCAAAAGAGAGTTTTATACATCAGCGCGCGACTGTTTCAGGTGCAATATACAAATGCCGTACGCCAGAACTCGATAAACGATTTTATCCGGTTTTACCAGACCATCGACATGCTTATTGTCGACGACATTCAGGAATGGATAACGGCACAGAAGACACAGGAGACATTCTTCCATATCTTCGACCATCTGTTCCGCAACGGAAAGCGCATAATTCTCGCCTCCGACCGTCCTCCTGTAGACCTGAAGGGCATGCCAGAGCGCCTGCTGACAAGATTTTCGTGCGGTCTCATTGCAGAGCTTGAGAAACCAAACGCACAGCTGTGCATAGACATTCTTGAGAACAAAATCCGTAAAGACGGCCTGCAAATACCGCGTGATGTCATTCAGTTCATATCGCAGACCGCCAACGGCAGCGTCAGAGACCTGCAGGGTGTCATAAACTCTCTCATGGCATACTCCATCGTCTACAACAGCAAAATCGACATGCGGCTGGCAGAGATTGTCATTAAACGCGCTGTGAAGATAGACGACAAGCCGCTTACCATTGACGACATCATAGAGAGCGTATGCACCCATTTCAACGTATCTCCGTCTGCTGTGGGAGGCAAGAGCCGCAAGCGTGACTTTGTGGTTGCGCGTCAGGTATCGATGTATCTGGCACAGAAATACACAAAAATGCCGGCAAGCCGCATTGGTAAGCTCGTCGGCAACCGTGACCACTCTACCGTCATCCACAGCTGCACACAGGTGGAAAACCGCCTGAAAACAGACAAGGACTTCTTGGACGAGGTTCAAAGCATAGAGAATTCTTTCAAGATAAAGCAGTAGAGGTGGCGAAAACCATGAAAAAAAATGCAGTTGCTTGCATGTGCCATAGCAGCCGCTTTCAATGACTGATGCAACCGCTTGCATGCACCATAGCAAGCGGTTGCATTTTTTAGCAGATATGAAATTGTTTTTTATCAGAAAAGAAAATTTTGCTATTGGGCATACGAAATTGAAATTGTATCTGAAGTTTACATTCTTTTTACCAGTTTGTCACTGTTTTCTGCAAATAATTATTATCTTTGCAAATTGTAAACTTTAACGAAGTTAATTATGAAAAGTTTTATTTTAGCGGTTATGCTGCTGTGTATGCCATTCATGGCAAATGCACAAAAGGAGGTTGGAAAATTCTCAATACAGCCAAAAGTGGGAATTAACGTAAGCGGATTAACCGGCAATCCGGAGGTTGAGGCTATAGTCGCCATGACTAAGCCATTACCGTCAGGCGAATTAACGGGACCAGATGACTTGCCCAAACAAATTAGCATAATGTTCAACGACGCGAAAAACAAGGTTGGATTTGTAGTTGGCGCCGAGGCTGAATATCAGGCCTCACGAATGTTTGCACTCTCTGCCGGAATACTGTATTCTATGCAAGGCGCTGAGTTCTCAGCCTATCATTCTGACAATATGGACATCACAGACGTAAAAATGAAGCTTGGATACATAAACATTCCCATCATTGCAAATTACTATGTCGCTAAAGGACTCGCTCTGAGAGCCGGACTGCAGCCAGGTTTGTGCGTCAGCAAAGATGCCAAGGCAAATTTGTCGGCACGTGTTGAAGAAGGACAGTATGTGGCAGGTGCTATGTCAAAACCTGATGTCTCAACGTTAGACTTGTCTGTTCCCGTAGGTATTTCATACGAATACAAGGGCATTACCGTAGGTGCGACATATAACATCGGAGTCACCAACATATCTGGTGACAGCAGAAAGCCATCATTCCGCAACAACGTTTTCCAGTTTACATTAGGATATAAAATTGGAATTTAACGAAATCCGTATGGGCCGCTACATGTAGAGGCCACAATCAAAGATGCATACTGAAACATTCTGCCGTTTTGCGTTTATTGATTGCGGCCGCTATACATAGCGGCCCTACAAGTGCCATAACATTAACTGCTTTTTTATGCACTGATAGCCATTATCTCGTTTTTTTTATATAATTTTGCCGTAAAATTAAAACGACGATGATAGTTTGCATAGCCGAGAAACCGAGTGTGGCACGTGATATAGCACGGATTATTGGAGCCACAACCGACAGACGAACATACATGGAAGGCAACGGCTACCAGGTGACATGGACCTTCGGACATCTCTGTTGTCTGAAAGAACCCGACGACTATACCGACTACTGGCGCCGGTGGAGCCTTGCAGCCCTGCCCATGATTCCGCCACGTTTCGGAATAAAACTCATAGAGGACAAAGGCATAAAGGAGCAGTTCGCAACTATAGAAAAGCTGTACAGCAAAGCCGACGAGATTATAAACTGCGGTGATGCCGGACAGGAGGGTGAGCTTATTCAGCGGTGGGTTATGCAGAAAGCCAAGGTGAAATGCCCTGTGAAACGGCTGTGGATATCATCGATGACCGATGAGGCCATACGTGAGGGATTTCAAAATCTGAAAGACCAGAGCCAATACGAGAAACTGTATCTGGCAGGATTGTCGAGGGCTATCGGCGACTGGATACTCGGCATGAACGCCACACGCCTTTACACTCTCAAATATGGACAAAACCGTCAGGTTCTTTCAATAGGCAGAGTGCAGACCCCTACCCTTGCTCTCATAGTGAACCGCCAGAAAGAAATTGACAATTTTATCCCCGAGCCATATTGGGTGTTGGCCACGGTTTACCGCAACGTGGTTTTCACGGCTACGCAAGGCAAATTCGCGTCTAAGGAAGAGGGCGAGAAAGCATTCGAGACTATAGCCGGCAAGCCTTTTACCGTTAAAGACGTGCAGAAGAAAAAGGGAACAGAGGCTCCACCACGCCTCTACGACCTGACCTCGCTGCAGGTAGACTGCAACAAGAAATTCGGCTATTCGGCAGAGATGACTCTCAACATAGTGCAGAGCCTGTACGAGAAAAAAATCACAACATATCCGCGTGTTGACACTCAATATCTGAGCGACGACATATATCCAAAATGTCCACAAATTCTCAATGGTGTCTACCAGTCTATGATTGACGGCAAACAGGTATATGCCCCATTGGTAAAACCGCTTGGCGGAAAGAAACTTGCAAAGAGCAAAAAGGTGTTCGACACGTCGAAAGTAACCGACCACCACGCCATAATCCCGACCGGAGTTCCAGCCCGTGGACTGACGGATATCGAAAAAAATGTCTTCGACCTTGTAGCACGGCGCTTCATTGCCGTGTTCTATCCCGACTGCCGTTTCTCTACCACCACAGTTACAGGAAATGTGGAGACCGTGGATTTCAAGGTAAGCG
>OGLR01000574.1_pt1 | contig 16243 bp, 15 predicted proteins | sample 1572931 | NCBI WGS metagenome assembly OGLR01 (sample SAMEA2581997, study PRJEB24529) | metagenome | biome: Human gut stool | place: China | collected 2011 | reverse complement strand
GCTGAACCTGCTGCTAAACTGCGAGACTTTAGAGTTACCTGCCAGTTACGGCCAAACTGCAGACGAGCTATATTTCGACAGAGTTGGCGAGAACGAGACCCGCCGCGACACCATTTGGATAGAAAAAACCAACGAGCCACATTTTGAGTCGGTAGACTGTGGTGTGAACTATTTCCACACAATAACAGGTGTGAGATACACCCGCCACGACATAGACTCTGTTACGATAAACAACCGAAACGTTACTTATGACAACAGCAAAGCGCATATTTACATCTACTATAGGCAATAAGCTTTCCGTGCTTGGCTGTTTGCTGATGCTCGCACTGCAGATGGCGGCACAGACGAGAACCATGACTGTTGCCAAAAAAGACACAATCCCCACATTCCGGGGATTACAGATTTATGCCGACCTTGTCGGCGTGGCACAGCTGGCAGTAAGCGACTACGGACAATACGAGGCGGGACTGAGAGTAAATCTGAAAGACAAATATTTTCCCGTTGTCGAGCTTGGCTACGGCGAGGCCGACCACCACAACGATGTTACACAAACCGGATATAACACAAAAGCGCCATACGGAAAAATCGGCATCGACTTCAATGTCCTGAAAAACAAGCACGACGTCTACAAAGTCTATGCCGGACTGAGATACGCCTTCACATCGTTCAAATTTGACGTGTCACACCCAGATGTGAAAGATCCTGTCTGGGGGAATGAGACCCCATACGGGGGCTCGGATATAAAAGGAAAATATCATTGGGCCGAGGCTGTTTTCGGAGTAGACGCAAAGATATTCGGCCCGCTGCATCTAGGATGGACCGTGAGATACAAACGCCGTCTGAAACATGACATTGCCGAGATGGGCAACTGCTGGTATGTGCCAGGGTACGGAAAAACAGGCAGCACACTGATTACGGGAACTTTCAATGTAATGCTAAACTTCTGACATCATGAATAAAAAGAAAATGATATGGCAGCTGCCGTTTCTCCTACTGCTCATAGCGGGTACGGTGTTTATCGTCAGACAACAGAAGAACACCCCCTATCAACATGACGCCGGACTGGTGTTTGGAACAGAATACCACATAACATATCAGCACGCTGACAACCTGAAAACCGAAATCGAGAATGAGCTTGACAAGGTTGACATGGCTTTATCGCCATTCAATAAAAAATCGGTTATAACGAAAGTAAACGACAACAAGCCCGTTGAGCTGAACGACATGTTTACCAGCGTCTTCAACCTTGCCATGAACATATCCGGCGAGACATACGGAGCCTTCGACATAACCGTGGCGCCACTCGTAAACGCATGGGGATTCGGTTTCAAAAAAGGCACTATGCCCGACAAACATGTTATAGACAGCCTGCGCCAGATTACGGGCTACCAAAAAGTTGCCATAAAAAACGGGAAAGTTGTGAAATCCGACCCGAGAATAATGCTCGACTGCAGCTCGATAGCAAAGGGATACGGATGCGACATCGTGGCGCGCATGCTCGAACGGAAAGGCATAGAGAACTACATGGTTGAGATTGGAGGCGAGATAGTGACAAAAGGCATAAGCCAAAAACGGCAGCCATGGCGAATCGGTGTGACGAGACCAGCCGACGACTCTGTACTCGTAAGCCAGGAATATCAGACCATTCTCAACGTTACGGACAAAGCCATGGCGACAAGCGGCAACTACCGAAATTTCTATTACCGCAACGGTAAAAAATACGCACACACAATAGACCCCAAAACGGGCTATCCCGTACAGCACAACATCCTGTCGGCAACCGTACTGGCAAATAATTGCGCCACAGCCGACGCATACGCCACAGCATTCATGGTACTTGGATTGGACAAAGCAAAAAAAGTACTGGAAAAGCATAAGGAGCTGATGGCGTACTTCATATACGCTGACAAAAATGGCGACAACAAAGTATGGTTCTCACCATCACTAAAAGATAAAATTGCCAAATGAAAGACGCAGGACTCAAATTCTACGAACATCTGATGCAACTGCCCCTGTTCCAAGGTGTGGGAAGGGAGGATTTGGCCTTAATAGCCGGACACTCTAAAATGGGATTTGAGAAGGTTAACCAAGGAGACGTGATAATAAAAGAAGGCGACACTTGCCAAAGGATGCTTTTCCTGACAAACGGGAAGGTAAAAGTTAAAGCAGCAGCCTTCGACAACTCATATTCTATCGAGGAATATATATCGGCTCCATACATCATACAGCCCGAACGACTGTTCGGCTTGTCACAAAACTACACAAAAACTTTCACTGCCAGCACCCAATGCCACATAATGTCATTGGCAAAGGAGAAAATTCTGAAACTGGCAGACGAAATTCTTATTTTCAGGCTAAACCTGCTGGGCACATATACCACTCAGGTTCAGAAAAAAGAGAATATGCTCTGGCAGAAATATCCAGAGTCTCTTGAGAAGAGAATATCAAAATGGATACTCTCAAGGTGCCTGCGTCCGGCAGGAGAGAAACACATAAAAATAAAAATGGAAACTCTCGCACAAGAGCTCAACGACAGCCGTCTCGACATTTCCGTAGCTCTGAACAACATGCAGAAACAGAAACTGCTGACCCTGTCAAGAGGAATGATACATATACAGCAAGCTGAGAAACTTTAGACAATATAAAATTTACAAAACACACCATAAAAAAACGTTATGAACGACAATAATACAGAGAGAACGAACCCGTTTTTCGCACCATACGACACCCTGCACGACACCGTGCCCTTCAACAGGATCACGCCCGAGGACTACGAGGAGGCGTTTATGGAAGGCATACGCCGGGATGACGAGGAAATTGAGAAAATCATCAATAATCCAGAAGAGCCAACTTTTGAGAATACACTGACATTTGTTGACGAGTCGAAAGAAAAAGGCTATTACTCTCTTCTCGACAGAGTGTCTAATGTCTTCTTCTGCATGCTTAGCGCCGAGACCAACAACCAGATGGACGAGCTGGCACAGAAGTTAAGTCCGATACTGACCAAGCACGCCAACGACGTAACCTTTAACAAAAAATTCTTTGAGCGTGTAAAATATGTTTACGAACACCATCGTCCTTTGAATGCAGAGGAGCAGATGCTGCTCGACAACTGCTACGACGGATTTGTAAGAAGCGGCGCGCTGCTGAATGAGAAAGGAAAAGAGAAACTACGCAAACTTACAGAAGAGGCAAGTCTGCTGTCGCTGCAATTCTCACAAAACCTTCTGAAAGAGACAAAGGCCTACCAACTTCACATCACTGACGAGAGACTGCTCGACGGACTGCCAGAGACAGCAATAGAGGCAGCCTCGCAGACCGCACACGAAAACGGGAAACACGGATGGGTTTTCACACTCGATTTCCCGAGCTTCTCTCCGTTTATGACCTATTCCACCCGACGTGAGCTGCGCCGCCAGATGTATATGGCAAAAAATACGGAATGTACTCACGCCAACAGCGCCAACAACCTTGAGATATGCAAAAGGCTCATTAATCTAAGACGTGAGATGGCTCAGTTGCTGGGCTACGACACCTTTGCCGAGTATGTGCTGAAACACCGCATGGCGTCAACAGTCGGGAATGTCGACAAACTGCTCAACCAGCTGATAGACGCATACAAGCCAAAGGCACTGAAAGAAATGGCAGAAATAGAGGCGTTGGCAAAAAAAATGGAAGGCGGGGATTTTGTTCTTGAGCCATGGGACATCAGCTTCTACAGCCACAAGCTGCAGATGGAGAAATATAATCTCGATGCCGAGATGCTGCGCCCATACTTCCGGCTTGACAGAGTTATCGATGGCGTATTCGGACTTGCAAACAAGCTGTATGGCATAACTTTTAAGGAGAACAAAGACATCCAGGTTTATGCGCCAGACGTGAAGGCCTACGAGGTGTTCGATAAGGACGGCAGCTATCTGGCCGTTTTCTACGCCGACTTCCACCCGAGAAACGGAAAGCGTGGCGGTGCATGGATGACAGAGTTCCAAGGACAGTGGATAGACAGAAAAGGCAACAACGTGAGACCGCATGTAAGCGTTGTGATGAACTTTACAAAACCTACCGACACTAAGCCAGCTCTGCTTACGCTCGGTGAGGTTGAGACTTTCCTGCACGAGTTTGGACACTCTCTGCACGGAATGTTTGCCAACACCAAATATGAAAGTCTTTCCGGAACAAACGTATGGTGGGATTTCGTTGAGCTGCCGTCACAATTTATGGAGAATTATTCTGTTGAGAAAGATTTTCTCAGAACATTCGCATTCCATTATGAGACAGACGAGCCAATTCCAGACGAGCTTATAGAGAGAATTATAAGAAGCCGCAACTTTAATGTAGGCTATGCGTGCTTGCGCCAGGTAAGCTTCGGACTGCTCGATATGGCATACTACACCATGACAAAGAAATTCAACGGCGACATAAAAGAATTTGAGAAAAAGGCTTGGGAAAAAGCCATGGTTATGAAACAACTGCCCGACACCTGCATGACGGTTCAGTTCTCGCACATCATGGCCGGAGGCTATGCCGCCGGATATTACAGCTACAAATGGGCAGAGGTTCTTGACGCCGACGCATTCAGCGTGTTCAAGGAAAACGGCATTTTTGACCAGGCCACGGCACAACGATTCAGAGACGAGGTGCTGTCGAAGGGAGGAACCGAGCACCCGATGGCTCTATACAAGAGATTTCGCGGGCAAGAGCCAACCATCGACGCTCTGCTGAAACGAAACGGCATAATAAAATAAAAAAGACATGACAACAGAACATTCTATCAACAAGCAAAACCTTCTCGACTCCAGATATTTGAGAATGGCACGCATCTGGGCTGAGAACAGCTACTGCGTACGCAGAAAAGTCGGGGCACTGGTCGTGAAGGACAATGCCATAATAAGCGACGGCTACAACGGCACACCAAGCGGTTTCGAAAACAAATGCGAGGACGATAACAATGTGACATACCCATACGTATTGCATGCCGAGGCAAACGCCATCACAAAACTTGCACGAAGCTCAAACAACAGCGACGGCTCTACGCTATATGTCACAGCCTCGCCATGTATAGAGTGTGCAAAACTCATCATTCAGGCAGGCATAAAACGTGTGGTCTACGGTGAGAAATACAGACTCGAAGACGGCATTGACTTGCTGCGCAAAGCAGGCATAGAAGTTCAATATTTTAACGCTCAGGAAAACAATGAAGCAAAATAAATCTTACCGGTACATGCCGTTGATAATGGCGGCATGTGTCGTTACAGGTATCATCATCGGCAGTTTCTTTGCCAACAGATTTTCAGGCAACCGTCTCAACGTCATAAACAGCGGAAGCAACAGGCTGACAAACCTGTTGAGAATAATCGACGACATGTATGTTGACAAAGTCGACATCGACTCGCTGGTAGAGGATGCCATGCCCCGAATTCTTGCCGAGCTCGACCCGCATTCTGTCTATATAAAAGCCAAAGACGTGCAGGCAGCCAACGACGACCTCAAAGGCTCGTTCTCGGGTATCGGTGTCGAATTCACCATTCGCAAAGACACTATCCACGTACAAAGGGTAATTGAGAACGGACCGGCAGAGCGGGCTGGCGTACTGGCTGGCGACAAGATTATCAGTATCGACGACAAAAGTTTCGTAGGCAAAATCGTGACCAACGAGGAGTCTATGAAAAGACTTAAAGGTCCGAAAGACACTAAGGTGAAAATCGGCGTTGTAAGATACGGACATGCCAAACCAGTCTACATGACCATAACACGCGGAGAAATTCCGACAAAGAGCATAACTTCCGTCTATATGCTCGATGACGAGACCGGCTACATAAGAGTTAAAAATTTTGGCGAGACAACATACACAGAGCTGCTCATCGCATTGGCTCAGTTGTCGCAAGAGGGCTTCAGCAACCTTGTAATAGACCTTCGCGACAATGTTGGCGGTTTTCTGGAAAGCTCGGTTCAGATGGCAAATGAGTTTTTGCCAAAAAACAAGCTCATTGTTTACACCGAGGGACGCAAATCGCCAAGAAAAGACTACCGCTCAAACGGACAGGGAAGCTACCAGGACATACCGCTCGTAGTTCTTATCAACGAGGGCTCCGCATCGGCATCCGAGATTTTTGCCGGAGCCATACAAGACAACGACCGGGGCACTATAATTGGCCGCCGCTCGTTCGGCAAAGGTCTTGTACAGCAACAGATTGAGTTCCCCGACGGCAGCATGATCCGACTTACAATAGCAAGATACTATACACCTTCGGGCAGATGCATCCAAAAGCCTTACACTACTGGCGATGACAACGAATACGCCCAAGACATTGTGACAAGATACCAGCACGGAGAATTCTTCAGCCAAGACAGCATAAAGCATACAGGACCGGCTTATCACACACGGCTTGGAAGAATTGTCTACGGCGGCGGCGGCATCACTCCCGACATATTTGTGCCAGAGGACACTCTCAACATAACCTCGTATTACAAAGAGGCTGCCATGAGCGGACTCATACTGCAATTTGCCTTCACCTATACCGATAACAACCGACAGAAGATGAAGCAGTTTGAGGAAATGCTCGAACTGGCAGACTACCTGAAAAAGCAGAATACTGTTGAGCAGTTTGCGACCTACGCCAACTCTCACGGCCTGCAGCGACGCAACCTTATGATAAAGAAGTCGCACAACCTGCTTGAGAGATATATAAACAGCCGTATTATATACAACATGCTCGACGAGCAGTCGTGGAACCAGTATATAAATCAAGATGACAATGTGATATCTGCAACTCTGAAGGTGTTCAAAGAAAATGCGGCCTTCCCTAAGGCTCCAGCTGAAAAGCCAAAGAAAAAATGACAACAGACAAGAAAGAGCTTAGAGTTCTGATAAGACAACGCAAACGACAACTCACAGAAAGCCGGCGGCAAGAGTTGTCGTTTGCCATAAACAGCCTGCTGCTGCAACATCCCCATGTTGCCGGGGCTGAGGTTGTCATGCTTTATAGCCCACTTCCCGACGAGGTGGACACCCGTTTGCTGATAGAGAAACTCCACACGACGGGAAAAACCATTGTGTTGCCAGCCGTGACGGGCGACGGCATAATGGAAACAAGAATATACGAAGGTGCGGAAAGCCTTTCCATAGGAGCATACGGAATAAGCGAGCCTACAGGCAGCGCATATACAGATTATGCAAAAATAGATGTTGCCATCGTTCCAGGCATGGCATTTGACAATAAAAAGCACAGGTTAGGAAGAGGCAAGGGATATTACGACCGTTTCTTGGCAGACAAACCGCATATATACAAAATTGGAGTTTGTTTTGATTTCCAATTGGTTGACGAAGTGCCAAGCGGCAAGTATGATATTTGCATGGATGAAATTGTCAGCAATGCCCAACCCTAAACCTGTAGGGCCGCTATGTATAGCGGCCGCAAGTAAGAAACAACAAAATTGACATAGCTAATTGCGGGCGCTATTCATAGCGGCCCTACAAACACAGAAAATCAAAAAATCCTGATATCGCTAATAACAAATGAGCCTACCTGCTCATTAAGCCTTTTAACAAGCTGCGACCGCATCATAGACAAATCCTGCCGCAAAGCCGGATTTGTTATTTTTACAAACAAAGTCTGGTTCTTAATAAACTTCTCTGTGGTATATCGTGCCACAACCCCACCCGTTACCGTTTCCCAAGAGTCGACAATGCGTTTCTGCTGCAACGGAACTTCCAATCCCTCTTCCCTAAGCAGTTTCTGCAGCACATCAGCCAACGATTTCACCTCACGCCTAAGCATGATCCACCTCCTTCTCCTCAATCATCTCGCCGTCGACAACATCAAAAAGCTTATAATCTGTCACCGAATGCTGCAAAATCTTGTCGAGATGGTCACGGTTTGTATCTGTAATGAATATCTGTCCATAGTTATCACCCGACACAAGTCTCACAATCTCCTCCACCCTGCGCGCGTCGAGTTTGTCAAAAATATCATCAAGCAGCAACAAAGGCGTGGTCTTTGCCGCCGTGCGTTTCAGAAAATCAAACTGCGCCAGCTTCAAGGCTATGGCAAAAGTCTTGTTTTGCCCCTGCGAGCCTTCACGTTTCATCAGAAAATCACCCAACTTCATTTCTAAATCGTCACGGTGAATGCCATGAAGACTATAGCCGACAGCCCTGTCCTTATACCGGTCACGGCCTATGACATCAAGAAGCGGGCCACGCTGACAATGAGACACATAGTCGAGCCTTACCGTTTCTGAGTTCCCCGAAATGCGGCTATATACATTTTGAAATACAGGAACAAGTTCCTTTACAAAATCATTTCTCTTCCTGTAAACAATCTCGCCTTTGTCAGCCATCTCCTCCTCCAATATCGACATCAGAGCCTCATCCGGCTCCTCATCTTGTTTCAGCAAAGCGTTGCGCTGCTGCAAAGCCCTGTTGTAGCGGTTCAGGGCATCGATATATGAAATGTCATACTGCGATATGACAATATCCATCAGCCGCCGCCTCTCCTCGCTTCCACCATCAATAAGCGAAGAGTCGGACGGTGACACGAACACCAGCGGAATAAGGCCTATATGCTGCGAAAAACGTTTATATTCCTTACCGTTGCGCTTAAAATGCTTCTTCGAGCCGCGCTTCATTCCCGCATATACAACATCCGTATTCTTATTGTCGTCGAGATATGTGCCCTCGACCACGAAAAAATCCTCGCCATGCGTTATAACCTGCGAGTCAACGGAACAGTTTGCGCTTTTGCAGAACGAGAGATAATAAATGGCATCGAGCAGATTGGTCTTTCCCATACCGTTGTGCCCGACGAAACAGTTTATATTGGGCGAGAACGTCAGCTCAGCACCCTTAATATTCTTATAGTTTAACAGCGAAATCTTTTGCAGTATCATATTCTATTTTTGGTTGTGAGGTTGTGAGGTTATATGGTTATAAGGTAAAGTTACATTTTCACCTCACAACCTCATAACCTAAAAACCCAAAAACCATTATTTATGATGCAAAGTTACACCTTTTATCAATGAAAAACGAAAAAAGTATATGATAAATTTCCATAGGTGAAAGAAATTCCGTAATTTTGCCACGCTTTTAATATGCACAAATAAAAACAAAATAACTATAATGGCAAAGAAAAATGAGCAGGCAGTTCAGGAGACTGCCACAAAATCAGAGGTTTTCTTTGAGAAAAACAAGAAAACCATCGCCTATGGCGTATTAGCAATTCTCGTAATCGTTGCAGGATTTTTCTGCTACAAAGAGTTTATCAGCGGCCCACGTGAGACAAAAGCCAGCACAGCCATAGCACGTGGTCAGGAATACTTCGGTATGGAGCAATACGACAAGGCCCTCAACGGCGACGGTGCCGGCTACGTTGGTTTTGTAAAGATCGCAGCCGACTACAGCAGCACAGAAGCCGGAAATCTCGCAAACCTCTATGCAGGTTTGAGCTACGCTTTCCTCGGCAAAAACCAGGAGGCTATGAAGTATCTCAACGAGTACTCTACAGCAGACGACGCCATGGTTAGCCCGGCAGCTGTTGCAGCGCGTGGTAACGTATATGCCAAGCTTGGCAAGCTTGATGATGCTGTTAAGGATCTGAAGAAAGCTGCCGACATGGCAGACTCAAAGGCAAAGAACGGCAAGAACATGAGCCTTGCTCCTACATTTCTATTACAGGCAGGCCAGATTCTCGAGTCACAGAACAAGAAAGCCGAGGCTGCTGAAATCTACAAGAATATTAAGGCAAACTACGTTAACTCAATGCTCGTACAGAGCCAGGAGATTGACAAGTACATCGAAAGGGCTACTCTGAAATAATGGCTACTGCACTTCATAACCTCTCAGAATACGACCTCACCAAGATACCCGATGCCAGCAACATGTGCTTCGGTATTGTTGTCGCCGAATGGAACCCTGAGATAACAGGCGCATTGCTTAAAGGTGCTGTCAGCACTCTTGAAAAACACGGTGCCATTGACGAGAATATCCATGTAAAGACCGTACCGGGCAGCTTTGAGCTTGTTTACGGAGCACGCCAAATGGTACTGAACGGAGGCTACGATGCCGTGATAATTCTTGGCAGCGTAATTCGTGGCGAGACACCCCACTTCGACTACATCTGCCAAGGCGTGACATACGGAATAGCACGTCTGAATGCGACTCAGGACACACCTGTAATCTACGGTCTGCTCACCACAGACAACATTGAACAGGCACAGGCAAGGAGCGGCGGCAGCCTGGGCAACAAGGGAGACGAATGTGCTATAGACGCCATAAAGATGGCAAAATTCTAAGATTTAAATATCTTTAAATACATAAGATACATACAGCGATGGTACGCAGGCAACACCTGAAACCATCGCTGTTTTTTTTAATGCCTACATAAAATTATTCAAGTTTTTTATGTACTTTTGCAATGTATTATCATCCATAAACGAGACATTACGAAAACAAAAACCATAAACTATCTACATCTTAAACAGCTGATAACAGCAGTAATTCTGATACTTGGCACTAGCGAGATATACGCAAAAACAGCATATTTCGGCGGAGGCATGTCGTCGCTGATGTTTCAGGAATTGAGGGAGTTCCGCCCGTTCGCCTACTATGCCGCCGGCTCTATGATATACCCTCCTAAAAATGCGCACGGACAATCGCCAACAGCTTTTGTCACCACTATGGGCACACAGGCCGATAAAACACTCTCTGCACTCGGAGTGCTCGACAGTCTGCTTAACAATATGCCCGTCAAGGAAAAAACATTCAACATCGCCAAACAAAGCTACAAAAACGATATCAACAACAGCTATCCGTCGTTCAGGGGAAAGGCAAGCTACGTAGAGGACAACGTGTTTTTCGGATATGATCACGACCCCAACAAGGAATTTTCAGAGAGCATCGGCAAGGTGACCATGACCGATATTTGCGATTACTATAGTAAAAACGTCAAACATGCACCGCACGCCATCATCATTGTCGGAAAAATAGACAAGACTATGATGGAGGCACTGAAGAAGTATGGGGAAGTGAGAATACTCACCAAAAAAGATATAATAAAAATGTAGAGAGACCCGTTGGCGGAATTAATTCCGCCAACAATTCTCCGTACTATTTTAGTCCCATGGACTGAATATTATTTTAGTCCCGCAGATTTTACAGAGCACACGGATTTTCTGTGGTGCTGCCGCACCAATTGCATAGCCACTGATTTTTTTCTATATGCACAGCCACAAAATCTGTCATCATCTTCGGGTGAAAACTATGCAAAACTATGCAAACGGCTTCAATGGACATCGCAAGCGGTTTCAACGGCCATCGCAAGCGGTTTCGTTGGCCAATGAAGCCGCTTGCATTTTTCCTTATAGAAAAACAAACACCAAACAATTCTTAATATAAATTTCTTTTTATTTTATCACTCTTTCTATTTAAAACTATTTCCGCACTACATATTACGAATTTAAATAAGAATACATCAAAACAAACCAAAATAAAACTTTTCACCAAACAAAACGAACTAAAAGATTGGTTTTTCATTGTTTTGTTATCAAATTGTTGTAACTTTGCACCCCGATATATGGCCGCTATAATAGTGTCTGCTATTAACGGTTGCCACCATGCCGAGCCATGCTCGTCAACCCGTCAACTAAATATATATGGAAACAAAATACATCTTTATTACAGGAGGCGTAACCTCATCGCTCGGCAAGGGCATAATCTCCGCATCGCTTGGAAAATTGCTTCAGGCACGGGGATACAACATCACAATCCAGAAATTTGATCCTTACATCAACATCGATCCAGGAACTCTGAACCCTTACGAGCACGGAGAGTGTTACGTTACTGCCGACGGCATGGAGACAGACCTCGACCTGGGACACTATGAGCGTTTCACAGGCATCGAGACAACACGGGACAACAGTGTTACTACAGGACGAATATACCAGAGCGTGATAGAGCGTGAGCGCCGCGGCGACTATCTTGGCAAAACCATTCAGGTGGTGCCACATATCACCGACGAGATAAAACGCCGCATTCTGCTCAACGCCACCAAACAGCCATTAGATTTCGTAATTACAGAGATAGGCGGCACCATAGGCGACATAGAGAGCCAACCGTTTCTCGAGGCGATACGCCAGTTGCGCTGGGAACTTGGATCACATAGAGCACTGAATATCCATCTGACGTACGTGCCCTACCTGGCAGCGGCAGGCGAGCTGAAAACCAAACCCACACAGACAAGCGTCAAGCAGCTGCAAGGATTGGGCATACAGCCCGAGGTATTAGTGCTGCGCACAGAGCATGCACTAAACGATGAGCTGAGACTGAAAGTGGCACACTTCTGCAATGTAGACATGAATGCCGTGATACAGAGCCAAGACATGCCTAGCATCTATGAAGTGCCGGTAAATATGCAGCGGCAGGGACTTGATGCCATTTGTCTCAAAAAAATGGGAATAGAGCCAAGCGAGACACCAGAGCTTGGACCGTGGCGTAATTTCCTCGAGCGCAGAAAGAATGCCGTCAAAGAGATGAAAATCGCATTAGTCGGCAAATATGACTTGCAGGATGCCTACAAAAGCATCATAGAGAGCCTTGCACACGCCGGAACATACAACGACCGCAAGGTGAAGGCCATTTTCGTAAACAGTGAGGAAATTACAAAAGAAAATATAGCCGAAAAACTCAACGGTATGGCAGGATTAGTCATTTGTCCTGGATTTGGGAACCGTGGTATAGAAGGTAAAATCATAGCCGCCGAATACGGGCGCACCAACAATATCCCAACCTTTGGAATATGTCTCGGCATGCAGATGATGGTGATTGAGTTCGCAAGAAATGTCATTGGCTGGACAGATGCCGACAGCAGCGAGATGAATGCCACGACCACACACAACGTCATCGACATAATGGCCGAGCAAAAAGACATAACGCAAATGGGCGGCACCATGCGTCTCGGCTGCTACGAGTGCGCTCTCATTGATGGCAGCCGTACATGGGAAGCGTATGGGGAACAGCCTCTAATCAAGGAGCGTCACCGCCACCGCTACGAGTTCAACAACAAATACAGGGACGAATATGAGACCCACGGCATGAAATGTGTGGGCGTAAATCCAGCCGCAGGACTTGTGGAAATTGTTGAAATTCCTGAGCTTAGGTGGTACATAGGCACACAGTTCCATCCAGAGTATTCATCTACGGTGCTCCATCCGCATCCATTATTTATGTCATTTATAAAAGCATGTATCCATGGAACAGCTGAAGCATGAATGCGGCGTGGCGATGATTCGCCTGTTAAAGCCGCTTGAATATTATGAGGAAAAATACGGCTCACGCTATTTTGGCCTGAACAAGCTCTATCTGATGATGGAGAAGCAGCACAACCGCGGACAGGAAGGCGCCGGTATGGCTTGTGTCGACCTCAACACCCCACCTGGCAACGAATACATGTTCCGCGAGCGTGCAGAGGGCGCAAACGCAATAACGGAAATTTTCTCACGTGTGAAGGAGGGATTTCTCGGACAACTCTACATGGGACACCTGAGATATTCCACAACTGGCAAGAGCGGCATTTCATACGTTCACCCGTTCCTAAGACGCAACAACTGGCGGGCAAAAAATCTCTGTCTTTGCGGAAACTTCAACATGACAAACATAGAGGAAGTGTTCAACATGTTGACCCGGCAAGGACAATGTCCGCGCATTTACAGCGACTCCTACATAATGCTTGAGCTAATGGGACACCGGCTCGACAGGGAAGTTGAGCGCAACTTTGTGGCGGCAAAGGAGATGGAGTTGCAGGACACAGAGATAACACGCTATATAGAGGACCATGTCAAGATGGGCAACGTACTGAAGACCACCATGCCGCATTTCGACGGAGGATATGTGATGTGCGGCATAACAGGCTCTGGAGAAATGTTCTCAATGCGTGACCCATGGGGCATACGTCCTGCTTTCTTCTATAGAAACGAAGATTTTGTTGTTGTCGCAAGCGAGCGTCCTGTTTTGCAGACAACATTCAACATAGAGTGTGACGATGTTTGCGAATTGCAGCCCGGACAGGCAATCATAGTAAACAAGGCCGGCGAGTGCTCACTATCACAAATTATTGAGCCGAAAAAAGTAAAACCTTGCTCGTTCGAGAGAATTTACTTCAGCCGCGGCTCTGACAGAGACATTTACAGCGAAAGAAAAAAGCTCGGCGAACAGCTCACTCCTGCCGTGCTGAAAGCTATCGGCAACGATACGGCACACACGGTTTTCTCATTCATACCAAACACAGCCGAGGTTGCATTCTACGGACTTCTTCACGGCTTTAAGCAGCACCTTAATCAGGAAAAAATCAAGAAAATAGCCGCCTTAGGACACACCCCGCCGGTCAAAGAGCTTGAAGGCATTCTTAACGAGTACGTACGCTCGGAGAAAGTTGCATGGAAAGATATTAAGTTGCGCACATTTATAACCGAGGGAAACTCGCGCAACGATTTGGCATCTCATGTTTACGACATTACATACGAGAGCCTTGTACCAAATGTCGACAATCTTGTTATCATAGACGACAGCATTGTGCGCGGCACAACTCTGAAAGAGAGCATATTACGCATACTCGACCGTCTGCATCCTAAAAAAATCATCATAGTAAGTTCCGCCCCCCAAATACGCTATCCAGACTATTACGGCATCGATATGCCAAGACTTGAGGAGTTTTGCGTGTTCCGTGCCACAATAGAGCTTATCAAGGAGCGTGGAATGTCACAGCTTCTCGACGATGTCTATACAAAATGTACTGAAGAATTGCAGAAGCCGAAAAAGGAGATGAGAAATGCCGTAAGAGCCATTTATGAGCCATTTACCGTTGACGAGATAAATTGCAAGATTGTCGAGATGCTGACACCAGAGGAGGTAAAGACACCGGTACAGATTGTATTCCAGTCTATTGAAGGCCTACACTCCGCCATACCAAATCACAGAGGTGACTGGTATTTTACCGGACACTACCCCACCCCTGGCGGAACGAGGCTTTGCAATCAGGCATTTGTAAATTATTACAAAGCAAGTCTGCAGAGCCGTTACCTGTAACGGTTCTACAGAGAAACCACAAAAATTTAAAATACGATATATGAAGAATGTAACATTAGTCCTGAGCGACGGAACAAAATTCCACGGCAAGAGCTTCGGCTACGACGCTCCCGTTGCCGGAGAGGTTGTTTTCAACACCGCTATGACAGGCTACCCCGAGAGTCTTACCGACCCGTCATACTCGGGACAGCTTATGACATTGACATATCCGCTTGTCGGAAACTACGGTGTGCCGCCGTTCACTTTCGGCAACGGCAAGTTGCCATTGTTCATGGAGAGCGACAAAATCTATGCCACCGGCATAATAGCGTCAGATTACAGTGAGGAATATTCTCACTGGAACGCCAATGAGAGCCTTGCCGAATGGCTAAAGCGTGAGCATGTGGCGGGCATAACAGGCATTGACACACGGCAGTTGACAAAGGTGTTGCGTGAGCACGGCGTTATGATGGGCAAAATTTTGTTCGATGACAAGCCTGACAACATTCCGGAGGCAGACTACGAAGGCGTAAACTTTGTTGACAAGGTAAGTTGCAAGGAAATTATCAGATACAACGAGGGGGCAGGAAAAAAGGTGGTGCTTGTCGACTGCGGTGTAAAAGCCAACATTATCCGGTGTCTCGTAAACCGCGGCATGGAAGTTGTCAGGGTGCCTTGGAACTACGATTATACCGGCATGGAGTTCGACGGCCTGTTTCTTACAAACGGTCCCGGCGACCCTGATATGTGCCAGGACGCTGTCGACATTATCCGCAAGCAGATGAGCCTCAGCCGTAAGCCTATCTGCGGTATCTGCATGGGCAACCAGCTTTTGGCAAAGGCAGGCGGCGCAACCATATATAAGCTGAAATATGGTCACAGGTCACACAATCAGCCAGTCCGCATGGTTGGAACCGACAATTGCTACATAACAAGCCAAAACCACGGATATGCCGTCGATGCAAGAACTCTCGGAAACGATTGGGAGGAGCTTTTCGTTAATATGAACGACGGATCAAACGAGGGAATAAGACATAAGACAAATCCATGGTTCTCGTCACAGTTCCATCCGGAGGCATGCGCAGGTCCTGTAGACACAGAATTTATTTTCGATAAGTTTGTGGATGTGTTATAAATGAATTGTAGGGCCGCTATGTATAGCGGCCGCAAGCAAAGATGACGATTGAA
>OGLR01000570.1_pt1 | contig 16450 bp, 10 predicted proteins | sample 1572931 | NCBI WGS metagenome assembly OGLR01 (sample SAMEA2581997, study PRJEB24529) | metagenome | biome: Human gut stool | place: China | collected 2011 | reverse complement strand
TGCCGGTTCTATTGTTTAACTTTTAATCTTTCGGTAAAAATTTACCGAAGTATTGAATATTTGGATATTTCACTTATTTTGACGAACTTGCGAAACATAACACTTAACACAAATTTTATTAACTATGAGAACCAGCATTTATGCTCTTCTGCTTGCAGCCTTATTTACAAGTTGTACAGCTACGGAGAATCAGAAAAAACAAGACAAAACCGAGCCCGTTTCAACAACAGTTCGCCTGTTGGAAGGCGATATGCCAGATCCATCAGTAGTACGCGTAGGTAACACTTATTACATGGTACATTCGTCATTCATCTACACTCCGGGACTAGTGGTATACAGTTCAAAAAATCTCGCAGACTGGACTCCCTGCTCGGCAGCATTACCCGAATATACAGGTGACATTTGGGCTCCTGATATTTGTGTGTACGACAACCGTTTTTATATCTATTTCCCGACCCGCAATGAAAAAGGAGAAAAAACGAATATGGTTACATGGGCAGACAGCCCTGAAGGTCCATGGAGTAAACCTGTAGATCTGAAAGTAGGAGGAATAGATCCTGAGCATGTAGTGGATGAAAAAGGTAACCGATATCTATTACTCAGCGCAGGCGATTTACATCCATTAAGCGCCGACGGACTATCCATTACAGGTAAGCCTGAAATCATCTATAAAGGTTGGGAGATACCTGAAGAATGGGATATAGAAAGCTTCTCATTAGAAGGCCTGAATGTGAAAAAAATCAATGATTGGTATTATCTACTAGCGGCTGAAGGTGGAACTGCCGGACCTCCTACAGGACACATGGTAGTACAGGCACGTTCAAAAAGCGTACACGGTCCTTGGGAAAATGCGCCAGAGAATCCATTATTACGAACTCAGTCACCACAAGAAACCTGGTGGAGTCAAGGACACGGATCAGTAGTTGATACTCCAGAAGGTAAATTGATGCTTTTTTTCCATGGATATGAGAAAGGATATCTTACGTTAGGAAGACAAACTTTAACACGTGAAGTTGTTATAGGTGATGACGGATGGCTACATCTCACAGACAAACCCGTTCCATTGCCGGAGCCTCAACGTCCGTCATTGCGTACAGCGAAAGATTTTATCTGGCAAGCAGCCGGAGAAAACTTCTCCGCACGCTTCCATATCACTCCAGAACTCATCACACTGAAAGCAAAAGGTAAAAGTCCCAAAGATGCCTCTCCCCTTCTTGCACGTGCAGGTGATCACCGGTATGAAATCGAAGCATGCCTTGAACTGAATAATGCAGAAGCTTCAGCCGGATTAGTCATCTACTACAATAAAGACATGCATTTTGGGTTAGGATTCCGTCCCGGTGAACTTCTTCGTTACCGCCGTGGAGCCGTACATACCAGCCTGCCCAAAACGGAAATAACCGTAAATGATGGAAAATGCCGCTTATGGGTACGCTTACGCAATTATGACAACATTATTTCCGGATGGTACAGCACCGACGGTAAGACATGGCACAAATATCCATGGGGATTTGACATGCAAGGCTACCATCACAATACATTGGGAGAATTCCTCTCTCTCCGTCCTGGCATATATGCAGGAGGTGAAGGTGAAGTGCATGTAACAGATTTTACCTATCGTACTTTATAACTTAATAAAAATAAAGGGAATACACTGGGTACGCAAACAAATAAATCGTAGAGCCATTTGCCGAAAAATCCAATTTCAAGAAGACGTGAATAATATGGAAATAATATAAACCGCACTTGGCAATACAGCTTTTTTGACATATCTTTGTGTTGAGAAATAAAAAAACCAACCTATTCAGTAAAGTTTTATTTATGAGAAAAGTTGCTTTAATAACCGGTATTACCGGACAAGACGGTTCATACCTTGCCGAATTCCTTATAGAAAAAGGATATGAAGTGCACGGTATTTTACGCCGTTCTTCATCGTTCAATACGGGACGTATCGAACACCTTTACTTGGATGAATGGGTGCGCGACATGAAACAGTCACGTTTGGTGAACCTACATTGGGGAGATATGACAGACTCCAGTTCGCTTATCCGAATTATTGGTGATATTCATCCTACAGAAATCTACAATCTAGCAGCACAGAGCCATGTAAAAGTATCATTCGACGTACCAGAGTACACAGCCGAAGCCGATGCCATAGGCACGTTACGCTTATTGGAAGCTGTACGTATTTGCGGTTTGGAAAAAACCTGTCGCATCTATCAGGCTTCTACCTCAGAACTCTTTGGCAAAGTGCAGGAAGTTCCACAAAAGGAAACCACACCGTTCTATCCCCGTTCGCCTTATGGTGTAGCAAAGCAATATGGTTTCTGGATAACAAAGAACTATCGTGAAAGTTATAAAATGTTTGCTGTAAACGGTATCTTGTTCAATCATGAACCAGAACGACGTGGAGAAACTTTTGTTACACGAAAGATCACATTGGCTGCAGCACGCATTAAACAAGGATTTCAGGATAAGTTATATCTAGGTAATCTAGATGCACAACGCGACTGGGGTTATGCTAAGGATTATGTAGAATGCATGTGGCTTATTTTACAGCACAATACCCCTGAAGATTTTGTCATTGCTACAGGAGAAATGCATACCGTACGTGAATTCTGTACACTAGCTTTCCACTATTTAGGTATTGAACTTGAATGGCAAGGTAGTGGAGTAGACGAAAAAGGTATTGACCGTGAAACCGGACGAGTATTAGTTGAAGTAGATCCCAAATACTTCCGCCCATGTGAAGTAGAACAACTTTTAGGAGATCCAACGAAAGCCAAGACTCTTTTGGGATGGAATCCTACCAAAACGCCTTTTGCAGAATTAGTCCGTATCATGGTAGAGCATGATATGAAATTCGTAAAAAAATTGCATTATAAATCAATATAGCAGTGTCATTTCCTGCAAAAGACACTACTTTATTTTTACCGATAAATTCATTAAAAATGAATTTGGGGCGCGGACTTAGTGATTAAGTTCGCGTTCCTACTTTAAAAAAGAGAATCACAATGCTAGACAAATCTTCAAAAATATACGTGGCAGGACACCGAGGTCTGGTTGGATCTGCCATCTGGAATAATCTGATGCAACGCGGTTTTACCAATCTGGTAGGACGTACCCATAAAGAGCTTGATTTGTTGGATCCGATAGCAGTACGAGAGTTCTTTGACAAAGAACAGCCTGATGCCGTAGTATTAGCAGCTGCACATGTAGGAGGAATTATGGCCAACCTGCAATACCGCGCTGATTTCATTTACCGCAATTTACAGATTCAGCAGAATGTAATAGGTGAAAGTTTCCGTCACGGGGTAAAGAAATTATTGTTTTTAGGCAGTACATGCATCTACCCTCGTGAAGCGATGCAGCCAATGAAAGAAGAAGCTCTTCTTACTTCTCCGTTAGAATATACTAATGAGCCATACGCCATCGCCAAAATAGCCGGACTGAAAATGTGTGAAAGTTTCAATTTGCAGTATGGCACGAACTACATTGCTGTTATGCCAACCAACCTGTATGGTCCTAATGATAATTTTCATCTGGAAAACAGTCATGTATTGCCAGCAATGATCCGTAAAATCCATCTTGCTAAATGCTTGAATACGAATAACTGGGAAGCTGTACGAAAAGATATCAACCTGCGTCCGGTAGAAGGTGTAGACGGCAACTGCACAGACCAGGAAATTCTTGATAAACTGGCTAAATTCGGCATTACCCCTCAAGCCGTTACTTTATGGGGAACAGGCAAGCCATTACGCGAATTTTTATGGAGTGAGGAAATGGCAGACGCCAGCGTACATGTATTATTAAATGTCGATTTCAAAGATACCTATGCAGAAGGGGCAAAAGAAGTACGCAACTGCCACATAAACGTAGGTACAGGAAAAGAGCTGTCAATCCGTGAAGTTGCAGAAAAAATCATGAAAGAAATAGACTTTAAGGGCAAGCTGCAATGGGATTCATCAAAACCTGATGGCACAATGCGTAAGCTTACCGACGTTTCTAAACTTCATGCCTTAGGCTGGCATCACAAAGTAGAAATTGACGAAGGAATACATCGCCTTTACGAATGGTATCTGAAAGGTATTTGCATCAATCATCAAACGACATAATCCAATATGAAGAAACTTTTATCGCTTCCACCTAATCTGGTGGAATGTTTTCACGATATAGAGCATGCCAACCATCAAGAATGGTTCTGTACATCCGATCCGGTAGGTTCAAAGTTAGGTTCAGGTGGTGGAACTGCATGGCTATTACAAGCATGCAAAAACAGCGAAAGTGACACTACTCCACTCACAGAATGGCTTGCTCACGAAAAACGTATCCTGCTACACGCCGGCGGCCAAAGTCGGAGATTGCCCTCATATGCTCCTTCCGGTAAAATACTTACCCCAATCCCAGTTTTCCGCTGGGGACGTGGTCAAAAGCTTACACAAAACTTATTGTCACTTCAGCTTCCCCTGTATGAGCAAATCATGCAGAAAGCCCCGGAGAAATTGCATACACTTATTGCCAGCGGAGATGTATATATCCGTGCAGAACAAGCCTTACAAGAAATCCCCGATGCAGACGTTGTATGTTACGGACTGTGGGTAGATCCTGAACTGGCAAAGAATCACGGTGTATTTGTTTCATCACGCAATACTCCCGAAAAGCTAGACTTCATGCTTCAAAAGCCGAGTGTAGATGAATTAGGAGCATTGATGCAAAACTATCTGTTTCTGATGGATATTGGCATCTGGCTGCTAAGTGACCGGGCTGTAGAGTTAATGGTAAAACGTTCACTCAAAGAGGATGGATCAATCGGCTTCTACGATATGTATTCTGACTTCGGACCAGCTCTAGGCAGCCATCCTCGTATCAACGATCCCGAAATAAACAAACTTACAGTAGCAATCCTGCCATTGCCGGGTGGTGAATTTCATCACTATGGAACAAGCCGGGAGATGATTTCGTCTACACTGGCAATACAAAATTGCGTAATCGACCAGAGAGCAATTATGCACAAGAAAGTAAAGCCTCATCCGGCTATCTTCGTGCAAAATGCACTGACCGACTATACACTGACATCCGAAAACTCAGAGGTATGGATAGAAAACAGTTGCATAAGTAAAAACTGGACACTCCATAAGCGCAATATCATAACAGGAGTACCTGTCAATCAATGGCACATCAATATTCCTGAGGGAATCTGTATCGACGTCATACCGATGGGAGAAAGTAATTATGTGGCCCGTCCCTATGGATTTAATGACGCTTTCAAAGGCAGTCTGAAAGATGATTCAACCTTATATCAAGGAATACCGGTTCAGAAATGGTTATCAGACCGTGGTCTGACAGCTGATGAAATAGCATGTAACCATGATCTTCAGGCTGCACGCATATTCCCGATATGTACATCTGTCGACGAACTTGGAATTGTCATGCGTTGGATGACAGACGAGCCGAAGTTGAACGAGGGAAAAGATATCTGGATACACGCACAAAAAGTTTCAGCCGATGAGATTTCAGCTTATGCCAATCTGCGCCGTCTGACAGAGCAGCGTGAAGCTTTCCGTAAAAACAGCTGGACTGCCCTGGCTAAAAATTATGAACGCAGTGTATTCTATCAGCTCAATTTGCAAGAAGCAGCCGAAGAATATGCACATCATCAATTAGAATTACCCGCTCCCCTTCCCTCCTCTGCACCGTTAATGACCCGTATCAGCGATGCAATGTTCCGTGCACGAACATTACAACTGCGTGATTCAGACGGCCATTTGGTAGAAGAAATAGCACGGGAAGAAGAAAAAGCTTTCAGCCTGATGCGTGAAGGGCTTACTTCAACAGTCGACCATAAACAGCACCCTCGTCTTTCGGTGTATCCGGACCAGATTGTATGGGGACGCAGTCCGGTACGTATAGACTTAGCTGGAGGTTGGACAGATACCCCTCCATACAGTTTGATGGAAGGAGGAAACGTGGTAAACATTGCAATAGAGCTAAACGGTCAACCCCCGTTACAAGTCTATGTCAAACCCTGTAATGAGTATAAAATCATCCTTCGTTCCATCGACTTGGGTGCAATGGAAGTTATCACCACTTTCGATGAACTACATACATTCAATAAAGTAGGCTCTCCCTTCTCTATTCCTAAGGCAGCGTTAGTACTGGCAGGTTTCCATCCCGACTTCTCGGCAGAAAGATGTACTTCACTGGAAGAAAAATTACGTTCATTCGGAGCTGGTATAGAAGTAACACTATTGTCTGCTATTCCAGCCGGCTCAGGATTAGGAACAAGCTCTATCCTAGCCTCTACTGTATTAGGAACAATAAACGATTTTTGTGGCTTAAACTGGGACAAACACGAAATCGGAAGCCGTACACTGATATTAGAACAGTTGCTTACAACCGGAGGCGGATGGCAAGATCAATACGGAGGCGTGCTTCAAGGTGTGAAACTCTTGCAGACACAACCCGGATGGAACCAGGAGCCAATGGTACGCTGGTTGCCAGAACACTTGTTTACACACGATGAATATCAAAAATGTCATCTATTATACTATACAGGTATCACACGTACCGCAAAAGGTATTTTGGCAGAAATCGTACGTGGCATGTTCCTCAATTCTACAGAGCACTTGAATTTACTGGGACAAATGAAACAACATGCCATCGATCTATACGATGCAATCCAGCGAAACAGTTTCGAGGAAATGGGAAGATTAATACGCAAAACATGGCAACAGAATCAGGCACTCGATTCAGGAACCAATCCTAACAGTGTAGCGGCCATTACCCAACAGATAGATGATCTTTGTTTGGGTTATAAACTTCCAGGAGCCGGAGGCGGTGGCTATCTATACATGGTTGCCAAAGACCCTGAAGCCGCCTTGCGTATTCGTAAAATACTTACCCAGAACCCGCCAAACGACCGTGCCCGTTTTGTAGAAATGAGCCTTTCCAATAAAGGTCTGGAGGTAAGCCGTAGTTAATAACTATCAAACAAAAACATATGAAACCAAAAATAAGACTGGTGCAAACGGCCGACGGGGTAAATTACCTCGTCCCGTTTGTACTTATCACTACACTATTCTTTTTTTGGGGATTTGCACATAGCATTCTGGATGTGCTAAACAAACATTTTCAAGATGCATTAAGTATTTCAAAAACTCATTCAGCACTTATACAAGCGGTAGTTTATGGGGGTTACTTTCTGATGGCCATGCCAGCAGGAGAAATAATCCGTCGTCATGGCTATCGGGCAGGAGTTGTCACTGGGTTATTGCTTTATGGCATCGGTGCACTCATGTTTATCCCCGGAGAACAGATCATGTCTTTCGAATTTTTCTTACTCTCACTGTTTATTATCGGATGTGGATTAACCTGCCTAGAAACAGCAGCCAACCCATATGTAACGGTGTTAGGCGATAAAGACTCCGCCGAAAGACGAATAAACCTGGCACAATCATTCAATGGACTGGGCTGGATCTGCGGCCCACTGGTAGGAGGCTTGTTCCTCTTTGCCGCAGATGGAGGAAGCGGAAGTATTGCTATCCCCTATGCCATTATCGGCATATTAGTTCTGCTCGTAGCAATTGTTTTCTCACGCATTCATCTGCCTGAAATTACACTTGCCGAAGAGCCAGTCGAAACTGCAAACAATAAGCAAAGTTCTTTATGGCAGCATCGCAATTTTACCTTCGGACTGATAGCTCTGTTTTTTTATGTTGCAGCTCAAACAGGTATTAACAGTTTCTTCATCAATTATGTGACAGAGCACATCAGTATATCCGCACGTGAGGCAGCCCTCTGGTTGTCATTTGTCGGCATGGGACTTTTTATGACCGGCAGAATGGGAGGAAGCTGGCTGATGGGATTCATCCGTGCCGAACGTTTATTAACGTATATGGCGGCAGGAGCTATTCTAGCCATGATCTTAGTGATGTTAGGTATGGGAGTCATATCGGTAGGAGCATTTTTTCTTTGCTTCCTATGCGAATCTATTATGTTTCCCACCATTTTCGCACTTGCCATACGAGGTGTAGGTGAACATACTAAACGCGCATCTTCCTATCTTATTATGAGTATTGTAGGAGGAGCCATAGCTCCCATAATTATGGGATACATCGCAGATACAATAAGCACAGCTACAGGCTTTATCGTTCCGTTGCTTTGTTTTATTGTCATCTTGGCCTATGCAATCCATTTGCAAAAGAATAACCGCTAAATAAAAAAGCCTGATGCAAAGTTAAACACCATGCATCAGGCTGACAAATAACTCGAAAGATTATATTCAGAGCGTATAAATCAATTTACATAAACTGTATCAAAATACTTTTCAAATAACGTCCGGGCTTCTTCCAGTTGCTCGGGCGTATTTTGTTTCACACCTTTCAGTTTATACTCCAGCTTCATTGCTTCATATTTATGTACTCCTAAGGTATGATACGGAAGAATTTCCACCCGTTGTATCATGCGATAATCTTTAAAATTCTCTCCTAACGCCTCAATATCTTCCCGAAAGAAGCTATAGCCCTGCACCAGTACATAACGCAGCCAAAATGGTTTTCCATTTTCTTCCAGCCATGCCGCCGTACGAAGTGTTTGCTCATTGCTACGTGAGGTAAGAGTCTTATGACGTTCATTATTGAATTCTTTCACATCAAGCAAAACTAAGTCTGCCAGTGAAAAGAGTTCTTTTACATCTTCATTCCAGATACCCCCGTTAGTATCAACGCAGATATGAATACCTTCCTCCTTTAACATCCGAAACAATGGAATCAGCGCTTTAGCCTGAAAAGTCGGTTCACCTCCACTAAATGTAATTCCCCCTTTCTTTCCGAAAAAAGGTTTCTGACTGACAGCCATCTTCAAAATATCTTCAGGAGAAGTTTCCTTACTCTCTCCCTTTGCATCAATGGTATCAGGGTTGGCACAATACAAACAACGGAAATTACAGCCCTGCAAAAAGACAACAAGGCGAATCCCCGGACCATCGTACGTACCAAGCGATTCATATGAATGTACTCTAATCATCTGTTCAATATTAATTAAAGAAAAAACATTTGCCGCCCAGCTCAGCGAGGAGAACGACAAATGTTTTACATATCAAGTAATGATTACAAAAATCACATACGTTCGTGGAAGCTACGAGAAATAACCTCCAACTGATGCTCGCGGCTCAATTTAATGAAGTTGACAGCATATCCGGAAACACGAATCGTAAGTTGCGGATATTTTTCCGGATGCTCCATAGCATCTTCCAGCATCTCACGGTTCAGCACATTTACGTTCAGGTGATGAGCACCCTTGATAAAATAGCCATCCATCATTGTAACAAGATTCTCTACACGATTCTCCATATCTACACCAAGCGATTTCGGAACAATAGAGAACGTATTACTGATACCGTCCTGTGAGTCACGATAACGCAATTTAGCAACCGAGCTCAAAGAAGCGACAGCACCATTCTTATCACGTCCGTGCATCGGGTTAGCACCTGGAGCAAAAGCAACACCTTTTGCACGTCCATCAGGAGTTGCACCAGTCTTCTTACCATACATCACATTTGAAGTAATAGTAAGAATAGACAATGTTGGTTTTGCATTCTTGTATACCGGAAGCTTCTTCAATTCCTCATCAAAATAATAAATCAAGTCGACAGCCAAATGGTCTACACGGTCATCATCATTACCGAAGCATGGGAATTCGCCATCGATATCAAAGCTTTCAGTCAGGCCGATTTCATTACGTTTAGCGGTAACTTTAGCATATTTGATAGCCGAAAGTGAATCGACAGCAATAGACATACCCGCTACACCATACGCCAGATTGATAACCGGATTTGTATCAACAAATGCCATCTGAGCTTTTTCATAATAATATTTATCATGCATGTAGTGAATGATGTTCATCGCTTCGTTATACACACGAGCCATTTCTTTCAAGACCTTCTTATAGTTAGCCAGCACCTCTTCGTAGTTCAGTACATCTCCCGTCAGCACAGGAATATCCTTCACCATCAGTGTTCCTGTATTTTCACAGCGTCCACCATTAATAGCCAGCAACAAAGCTTTAGCCAGATTACAACGTGCACCGAAGAACTGAATATGACGACCTATATCCTGATAAGACACACAGCATGCGATACCATAGTCATCCGAATTACGTACCTCACGCATCAAATCATCATTTTCATACTGGATAGATGATGTATCAATCGACACACGAGCACAGAAATCCTTGAATCCTTCCGGCAACTGCGGACTCCACAGAACAGTTAAGTTAGGTTCTGGAGAAGGACCCAGGTTATAAAGAGTCTGGAGGAAACGGAATGAAGTCTTTGTGACTTTCGTACGGCCATCATTAAAACGTCCACCAATAGATTCCGTTACCCAAGTCGGGTCACCGGCAAAGATATCCGTATAAGCCTGCATACGAAGATGACGCACCATACGCAACTTAATGACAAACTGGTCAATCAACTCCTGAGCATGCAACTCATCAAGATTTCCGTGAGCCATATCATACTCAATATAAATATCAAGGAATGACGAAACATTACCAAGTGACATTGCAGCACCATCCTGTTCTTTCACAGCAGCCAGGTAAGCCATATATACCCACTGAACAGCTTCCTGTGCAGTAGTAGCCGGACGACTCAAATCGAGTCCGTACTGCTGTCCCATCACTTTTATTTCCTTCAAAGCCTTAATTTGCTCTGCCACTTCTTCACGCAATCTGATTCGCTCATCAGTCATAGGACCTGTAAGATGACGTAAATCGTCCTGTTTTGCCTCAATCAGACGATCAATACCATACAATGCCAAACGACGGTAATCACCGATTATACGTCCACGAGCATAATTATCAGGTAATCCAGTCAAAAATCCCAAAGAGCGGAACGAACGAATCTCTTCAGTATATGCATCAAATACACCATCGTTATGCGTTTTGCGATAATGGGTAAAAATATCTTTTACCTTAGGGTCAACCTCTACTCCGTTTTCGCGGCACGCTTTTTCTACCACCTTAATACCTCCAAAAGGTTTGATGGCACGGCGTAACACTTCATCAGTTTGCAATCCTACAATCACTTCGTTATCCTTGTCAATATATCCAGCTGCAAAAGATGTGATAGTAGAAACTGTAGAAGGATCGAGCGAGCGTACTCCGTTGTTTGCACGTTCTTCAGCCAAAGCTTCCAGACACTTGTTCCATACAGCCTTTGTACGTTCGGTAGGACCAGCCAAAAATGAGGCGTCGCCTTCGTAAGGGGTAATGTTAGTCTTTACGAAATCGGTAACGTTGATTTCATGGTTCCAACGACCTTCTTTAAAATTCATTGCCATAATTGATAATTTAATCTAGTTTTTACTCTATTTGAAAACCGAATGCAAAGATAGTCAATAAAGCCTAATTATACAATACCTAAAATTAGTGATATTATCAATTTGCAACAGTTACAAAAATGAATATAAAAATCCCAACCTTTGAAAAATTAAAATACATCCGACAAATACAGACAAACAGTCCGACTCAAAGAAAAAAAATAAAAATCTTAATCAGTTTAGAATCAGAAAACTATCGAAACAACACCATAGAAGGCATAAAAAAAGTATCGCAAAAGTTTGCACAAATCAAAAAATCCATCTATCTTCGCACCGCGTTTGAGAGAAAACGTAAGCAGAAACAATAAATTTGGAAGTTTGGGTGAGTGGCTGAAACCAGCAGTTTGCTAAACTGCCGTACGGGTAACCGTACCGGGGGTTCGAATCCCCCAGCTTCCGCAACGACCTAAGAAATTAGGAGGAAAGAAATAGACAAGTCCCGTAAGATCAATGTTTTACGGGACTTTTTTTTATTTATCCGACGAACAATCGAAAGACACTAAAATGCCTACTTCTGACAAAGTTCCGTTACTAAATCGTTACTAAAAATCAGCCTGTAAAAATAGTAACGATTACAAGCCTCAAAACGAAATGTGATTATTCCCCAAAACGAATTGTGATTTTTCTTCTTAAAAATACAAAAAGCTAAGAGGTTAATTATCCCCTAGCTTTATATATACTTTTTAAATAGTATTTAAATATTACTTAAATACAATGCTATTCTTTTGGGTATAGCATTACATCTGTATAAGTGGAATTACAATTCATTCTCGCATTAAATTCCGCTTTATTGGCATTCTTAAAAGGATTGCCAATATTAGGATGATTGCTCATCCGCCCTACGCTGTAAAATTAAAGGCTTTCAGCCAAAATTCATATAGGAATATAGCTTTTTCTGCTCCAAGAGATATTACATTTACGCATACAATTTGTAAGCAAAGCACATTAATCATACCCTACTCCACTATATAAAACAATAAAAATACTATTTAACACAATAATATTTGCTTACATAATGTTAGTTTATATCTTTGCGATATAATAATAACAGCTAAATATTAATGCCTTATGGAAAATATCAAAAATACAAGAACAGAACATGATTTGCTGGGAACAAGAGAACTTCCGGCAGACGCACTATATGGAATACAGACACTGAGAGGTATTGAAAATTTCTCAATAAGTAAGTTCAAATTGCAGGATTATCCTCTTTTCATTCACGGACTGGCATATACAAAACTTGCTGCTGCAAAAGCTAACAACGCTTTAGGTTTAGTTAGCGACGAACAACTGAAAAGCATCGAAGCTGCATGTAAAGATATTCTCGACGGAAAATATCACGACCAGTTCCAGGTGGATATGATTCAAGGTGGAGCCGGAACAAGTACCAATATGAATGCCAACGAAGTAATTGCTAACATAGCATTATTGCATCTTGGAAAGAAAGCTGGAGAATATGAATTCTGCTCACCTCACGACACAATAAACCGCTCGCAGTCAACCAACGATGCTTATCCAACAGCTATCCACATGGGACTTTACGCAAGCCATCTTAAATTCTTACCGCATCTTGAAGCTCTGATTGAAGCTTTGCAGAAAAAAGGTGATGAATTTGCTCACATTATAAAGATGGGACGCACACAGCTGGAAGATGCCGTGCCGATGACACTTGGACAAACTTTCTATGGTTTTGCAAGTATCCTGAGAAATGAAATAAAACATCTTAACGAAGCTGCGGCAGATTTCCTTGTTGTGAATATGGGTTCAACAGCCATTGGTACAGGAATATGTTCCGAACCGGGTTATGCTGAAAAGACTATCGAAGCATTGAAGGAAATAACAGGTTGGGAAGTAAGTCTTGCCGATGATTGGGTAGGCGCGACTTCCGACACTTCATGTATGGTGGGTTATATGTCTGCACTGAAAAGAGTAGCTGTTAAAATTAATAAGATATGTAATGACTTGAGATTGCTTGCCAGCGGTCCGCGTTGCGGATTCGGAGAGATAAATCTTCCCGCACGTCAGCCGGGTTCATCAATCATGCCGGGAAAAGTAAATCCGGTAATACCTGAAGTTATGAGCCAGATTGCTTTCAAGGTCATGGGAAATGAACTTTGTGTAACTATGGCAGGCGAAGCCTCCCAGATGGAACTCAACTCTATGGAGCTGATAATGGCACAATGCTGTTTCGAATCTATTGATTTATTGATAAACGGTTTCGATACTTTGCGTACATTGTGTATCGACGGAATCACCGCAAACGAAGAAGCTTGCCGCAATGAAGTTAAGCGCAGTATCGGTGTTGTAACAGCTCTGAATCCGTATATTGGTTATGATCACTCAACTTATATTGCAAAGAAAGCAATGGAAACAGGACGAAGCGTTTACGACCTTGTTCTTGAAGAAGGAATTCTTACTCAGGAAGATTTGGATACAATCCTTGATCCTAAGAATATGATTAAGCCGGTGAAGCTGGATATAAAGGCTAGAAAATGAACTGAAATTAATCCTGACAAGCACGGAAATATTTTGGCTGAAAGCCTTAAATTATATAGTACAGGCCAATGCCCTGTATTTCAGGGCGTATTTGGTATGGGGTATTCAAAACGTAGGGCACTGCCCTACGTTGTAAAATTAAAGGCTTTCAGCCAAAATTCATAATTGAAACATGTAAAGATCCGTCAAAAGAGTGTTTTGAAGGCGGAGATTTTAATAAAGACATAAATGATGATTGGTTTATATTATCAGCACTTAAATCCGGTTATGACATTCAAAACATTGTAGTGATTAGTTCTGATAATAACTTATTATTAAAAGCAAAAGAGAATGGTCTGGTACATAGAAAGATGCCAGAAACATACCTTATTAAAGAAGAACTATCAGAAGAAGAGAAAGAAATCAAAGCATTGAAGCAGGAATTGGAGTAATATAAAAATAGACAGCCTAAACCTGCTATTAGATTTAGTAATAGTGAATCTCGTATTTTTTATTTTATAGTGCCATTTTGCAATCATCCCCAGCATAATTAAAAATCACATCTTAGTCAAGTTCTGCTACAATTTTGCTACAGAAATTTTCTATCTACAAAAACTGTAGCAGAAAATTTGAAAAGAATAAAATCCTCTCGCAAAAGAAAAAATCTCAGACTCTTGTTGTGAAAATTAAATTACATAATTTTTTAGCTACAAAAACTAGACTCTATCTATAAAATAATCCCCCTAAGTTATCAAACAGTACGCTATATATCAAAAAGGCAACCAAGCAACCAATTGAGTATCAAATCTGTCAAATTAATCTATTTTCTCTATCAGCACATTCTGAAGATTTTCGTCAAATAGAACGCAATGTTAATGTCAACTTCGTTTGTAACTATTCATATTGTAATCTAATATTCTCCAACAGTTAAATAAGTGTACTTATATTAAGAATTAAAAGCATCCAAACACCTTGATATTTCATCAAAAACATCCTGATAAGTTGACAAAAACGTCCTGTTGTTTTATTTAAAACCCCGGCATATTTTATTTTTAAATAGAAATCAAACTAGAATTTAAGATTTCTCAATCTAATTTCAGCTTCAGACAGCCCATTCAAAAACTATCATTATGCTATAAGAAAAATGTTACCTATATCAAACATACTATTATTCACACCACATTTACAGACAGATATTCGTATATAATTAAAAATACCTTTCATCGAAACTTGCTTACATGTATAAGAATAACAAATCTATAATAAATATGATATCCCCTACTGATTTTACGATTGTAGAGAAGTTTAAATTTCATTTTGACAAAAAGTAAATTTTATATCATGACCATTAAAATGTATACCCCCTATTAAAATCACATCATAAGATTAACATTAAAGCCATTTCCTCATCCGAATATCCATTTTGAATATTTCGGAGCAAACTTGTAACAAGCAGAAACAAATACCCAGCAAATAACAATAACGGCTGTAACAGGAATACGTAAAAATACCGGAATCGCTAAGGCATCAGCTATAGCATATCCAAGCCCTACAATAAAATAATGTATCATATAAATTCCCAGGCCGCATTTTGTAATATTCTCAAGCATAAGAATCATTCTTTTCGACTTTACTCTGACTTTACGTATAACAAGAAAAAATGCTAATGTCATTAAAGCGACATTAGGAGAACAGTATAAAAAGAATAATTCCATTTCCTGCTCCGAACATTCCGGATTAGCTGTCATCGTTTTAAAGCCTATATATGTAGCAATATATCCTATAGCGAACACAGGTAAGCTTAAAATAATTGTCTTACACCATTTCCATTCCTTTACATCATTGACAAGATAATTTCCAAGTAGTAAATACCCGTTGAATCCTGCAAAATAATAAAGTGTACCAAATGTATTCCAAGCACTAACACCTAAAAGGTTGGGCGAAAAAAAGAATAAGCATAAGGTAAGAAAAGAGAAAAAGACCAAAACATCAAAAAAATCTTTTTCTGCCTAACCGTTGCCTGTTCCACCCCAAAAGAGAAGAACGGCATATATAGATAAAGCCCTATCAACATATATAAATACCACATCGGTACTGTATAAACATTGAATTGGAAAGGAATAAGAGCTATATTTTTGATTGCATCACTGAAAGATTGCGACGCGTCAATTGGTGCGTAAGCAAATACATCGGACATCGTACTTTGCGGCAAGCCTAGAACTCCGGTTAGCCATGGAAAAAGATTATATAAAACAGACCACAAAAGAAATGGAACAGCTATTCTGAGAAGTCTTTTCTTATAAAAGTCTTCAAAAGACATTTTTACAGGCAACAACAGAATACCCGTAATCATGACAAACAATGGCACGCATGGTCTAAGAAAAGAACCATAAATGCCTCCCCACAAATTAAAATCCGGATTGGAGCGCGCCTCTGGAGAAACATTAAACGGATCAGAACAATAAATACAGATAACCATAAATATGGCACATAGCCTGAGTACATCAAGCCATACTATCGTAAGCATTCTATTTTCCGCCACGACAATTTTATCGGCTGTTTTTCAGCCGATAAAATAAAAATGTCCGCAAGAAAAT
>OGLR01000549.1_pt1 | contig 16898 bp, 14 predicted proteins | sample 1572931 | NCBI WGS metagenome assembly OGLR01 (sample SAMEA2581997, study PRJEB24529) | metagenome | biome: Human gut stool | place: China | collected 2011 | reverse complement strand
GTTTTTATTTATATTTTTCCAAATATTCTTCCAAACATAAATTTTCTTCTTTCATTATTTTAGCGACAGTCGTTCCAACATAACGGTAATGCCATGGTTCATTACTAATTCCTGTTATATCCGTTTTATCTTCCGGATAACGTTTTACAAACCCATATTTATATGCATTTTCGTCTAACCATTGATATACTTTTTCAGAAGAACATTTGTCGGTATCCGCATTAATATCAACACTCAGTCCTAATTGGTGTTCGCTTGTATCGGGAATTGCAACATATTTCTCGGCTCTTTTTTTTGCTTCTTTCGCAGAATATCCTTGTTTTTCATATTCATTGATTTTCTCGTCCATAATTTTTTGTTGTTCTTCTGTTGTTCGATATCCTTCTCTAACAAACAGTGCCAGCCCCTCAGCTCTTGCATCATTAAACATTTGTTGTAATTCTGGATAAATCCGTGAATCTACTTTTTTACCATTCGATAATTCTGTCAATTCTACTTGATAATTATTTGGAATATAATGATTTCGATCGACCAAAATAAGATTCCATTCACCCGAAGTGTCTGCAAAGGACTTTTCTGACTGCAAAATTTTCGGTAATGTTAATTCTCCAACCTGCACATCGATTTTTATTGTTCTCCACATTACAACGGTTATTATGATAGTCATTAAAAGAATGAATACTCGTAAAATATTCTTTCTTCTACGATTGCTGTATCTTCTTTTGTTCATTTTCTCTCCCACACTTTCATTATCAAAATATTTCTACTTTTAATATAATTAACAACCAAAACGACAAAAGAGTTAGTATCTAAACTTATTTATCAATAAAAAGTTTATTTTTTATCAATTTCAGCTCAATTTCCCCTCAATGCCTTTTTCCTCCGATTTTCGTATGCTTATCCCACAGCAGAGCAGTACCACACCGGTACGACCTGCTGAATCAATCAATACGAAAAAAGGAGTGGATAAACCATGCAGAACAATATCCGCAACACAAACCTGCGCTTTAATCTGGACAAAGAACAGCAGCGGAGAGCCTGGGAATATTTACAGACGATGGACAGGCAGGATTTTAAATCTTACAGTCAGGTAATCTCTCTTGCACTGGTAGATTATTTTGACCGCTACTACCGCACACAGGCTGATCCTTATCTGGAAACAAGAGAACGGGAAGAACTTTTTATGAAACAGATAGTAGATGCAGTAGAACACAGCCTGAAACAGTCATTGCCACTTTTTCTTTCCGGACTGACTGCAGGCATGGTGCAAAGGGAGCCCCAAATCAGGGCGTCCTTTCCAGCACCTGAAAATTCACAGCCAGATAGTGATGTAGACTGGGATTTTCTTGGAGAATAAACCCTTTTGATTGGAGGTGAACACATGACGGACTTTCTGACAGCAGACACTAACCTGCCATCTTATATGATGTTTCCCCGTTTCCTTCTGGACATGGAAATAAACGAAACTGCCAAAATGCTTTATATTATCCTGCTCGACCGGGCAAGGCTTTCCCAGAAAAATGAGGGCTGGTCAGATATTGATGGTCATGTGTTCATTTACTTTACAATTGAAGCACTGGCAGAAGTTCTCCACAAAAGCCAGATGACGGTTAAAACTGCTCTGGCAGTACTGGAAAAACAGGAGCTTATCTTCCGAAAACGGCAGGGACCCGGACAGCCCAATCGGATTTATGTAAAACTCCCAAAAGAAACCATCCACTATACAGACAGATTTCTTTCCCTAAGACAGACAGATAACTGTCCTATTGACAGACAGGATTCTTTCCCTGATACAGACAGAAAACTGTCTGGTAATAAGAAAGAGATAAAAAAGAACAATTTAGCAATAAGAGGGAGTAAGGAGCCACTCTCACCCTATGGAAAATTTCAAAATGTTTTTCTGTCAGAAAAAGAGCTGGAAGATATCCGGCAGACAATCCCTGACTGGCAGGATTATATTGAACGCTTATCCGGTTATATGGCTTCTACCGGAAAGCAATATCAGAACCATGCAGCTACCATCATCAGTTGGGCAAGACAGGATCATCCTGCTTCCCGACAACGAAATTACGAAAGTGAGGAATACGAAACACTATGACAAGATTTACAGAAAAAGCAACCGCTTCCGGACTTCTCATCTGGGGTGATGTCGGTACTGGAAAATCTTTTTTTGCAGGCTGCATTGCCAATGCCCTTCTGGAAAAAGGCGTTCCTGTACTGATGACCAACTTTTCCCGGATTCTAAATACCCTTACCGGAATGCATTTTGAAGACAGAAACCAGTTCATCAACAGCTTAAACCGCTACAGTCTTCTGATTATTGATGATCTCGGAATTGAGCGGAACTCTGACTTTGCGCTGGAACAGGTATTCAATGTGATTGACAGTCGTTACCGCAGTAAAAAGCCCCTGATCATAACGACCAATCTCACTTTATCAGAGCTGAATAACGCCGCTGATATCGCACACAAACGAATTTATGACCGTATTCTGGAGAGATGTATTCCTGTCCGTATCAATAACCGGAATATTCGTCAGGACAATGCAACAGCTAATTTAAAACAAGCGAAAAAAATCCTGTTGAACAATCATTCTCCTAACCAGAATGAAATCAAAGAAGTATAACACAATGATTATTTTTCACTGACAGTGGTACTACTTTCTTTCCTCATTTATTACCGGAAATATGTCACTGTCAGTTATCTAAAACCATAGTACCAAATCAAAAGATTTTAAAACCAAAACTGCCCGGATACGGGCATAAAAAGGAGGTGCCAGATATGGCAGATAAAAGAATCATGACACCGGAAGAAAAAGCACTTTTACAGGCAAGACACCGCCAGGAAGAAGCCGAAGCAAGAAATCGCAAAAAAGAACGTGATGCCAGAACACACAGGTTAGTCCAGGAAGGAGCAATTCTGGAAAGTATTGTTCCCCATATTAAAGAAATGGATTTAGATTCCCTGAAACGGGAGCTGATGATCCGGCTACGGGGAATGTAAACGCACAAGTTCTACTCCCGAAGGGCGCACTTACTCACCACCTGATAAATCAGGCAGTGGTATCCCCTTCGGGGCTCGTGCGCTCTGCCGAGGGCTTTATCCGCTGTTGCAGGCAACATCGAAAGGAGGTGCCAGATATGGCAATTTATCATATGCAAGCCAAAGTCGTCAGCCGTGGTTCCGGTCGGTCTGCTGTTGCTGCTTCTGCTTATATGAGCTGTAGCCGCATGTACAATGATTATGATGGCATTCAGCATGACTATACCAGAAAGCAGGGGCTGATCTATCAGGAGGTGATGCTTCCTCCAATGGCTCCATTGGAATGGAATGACCGGGAACAACTCTGGAATGCTGTGGAAGAAAACGAAAAGACCAAAGACAGCCGACTTGCAAGAGAATTTGTTGTCGCATTCCCCGTTGAGTTGGATAAAGACAGCAATATTTCTCTTCTTCAAGATTTTATTAAAAAGAACTTTGTAAATATGGGGATGTGTGCTGATTTTGCCATTCACGATACAGATGGTCACAATCCCCATGCTCACATTCTTCTTACTGTCCGACCACTAAATGAAAATGGAACATGGCAGTATAAAACGGAAAAAGAATATCTCTGTATAAAAGACGGGCAAGAAAAAGGCTTTACTGCTTCTGAATTTAAAACTGCTCAGAAACAGGGATGGGAAAAGCAATATCGCTATAAAGTTGGGAAAAAGAAAGAATATCTGACTTCCTCTGTTGCACAGGAAAAAGGATATGAACGGATTGATAAACACCCCAAGAGCAGCCGATATGGCAGACAGAATCCTATTTCCGAACAATGGAACAGTGATGAACAACTTTGCATCTGGCGGGCAAACTGGGCAGATGCCGTAAATAAAATGCTTGCACGTAATCAGATAAATGCTACCATTGATCACCGCAGCTTTGCAGATCAGGGAATCACCGAACAGCCAACCATCCATGAAGGCTACATTGCCCAGAATATGGAAAAGAAAGGCATGATAGCAGACCGCTGTGAAATCAACCGTCAGATTCGTGCGGATAACAAAATGCTCCAAGAATTAAAAGCAAATGTAGCAAAACTGGCTGAAGCTGTAGAAAAATCTGTTCCGATAATTGCAGAAACATTGGAAGCAATCCGAAGTCACATGATTTTTACACAATATCATTTGCTCCACAATGAGATGCAAAAAGAAGTGATCCATGACTGGATGAATCATTTTAATCCAATACTGAATAAATACAACACAGTTAAAAAGAAACTCAAAGCTAAAGTTACAGAACGGAAAGAGCTGAATGTAAAAAAAGAGAAAACCAGTATTTTGAATCCCATTCAGCATATAAAATTGAATCAGCAGCTTACCACTGTTACCGAAGAAATTGAAGAACTGAAATCAAGGAAAGAGCAGCTAATCTTCCAGGCAGAATGCTCTACCGATAAAGATATGACGAATCTATCCAAAAAATATGACCAGATGAATAACAATCTTGATATCCTGGATTCTCAGGACATCTCGCTCAAAAAACAGCTTGAAAAAGATGCCGCCGCTTTCCGGGAAGAAAAATTTCGTCCTGAACCAGAACAATACACAGAATTGCTGGATACCAGAATCCAGATACGTCCTGATTTCCGGGATAAACTAATCGAGCAGCTCAAAGGTACTTTTGGTAAGTATTATGACTATCACCGCCGTGATATTGCCGCCAATGAGGTAGATTATCTCAATGTGGAAGATCCTGATGTTTTTTCCCATCGTGCCTGGGAACTTGAATATCAGAGGAAACAGGAAATGCGACAAAATCAGCCTGTTCGGACTAAGGAAAGGGCACATGGTATGGAATTATAATCACTTTAAACAACTATAATCTTGCAAAACATTTTCCCCAAAATAAAGCATTTTCTAAAGTCTGTATTTCATTTCAAAACGGCGTATGGATTCATCAATTCCATACGCCCAGTTTCAATCAATAATCCTGCGTATATGATTGCACACAAGTTTTCATCATCAGTGTTCCAAATTGTTGCTCCAATATCCCAATATACTCTTTTTTTATATACAACTTAGTACCACTATATAATGGAATGGCATTTCCATGATACTCGCTGTCACCTTTGTAACTCGATGACCATTTTTTCATAATAAAGACAACATCCTTTTCCTGATTGATTGCAATATATCTTCCATTTAAAAAATCAAATTCAATATGAACATCAAGTAATTTAGAAACCGACGTTCCAGGCCATAGATAGTCTTCATCTTCTAGTTCTCGATCTAGCGTTCTAATAAAATCAATCAATGATTCCGGATTATCTAAAATCGTATAAATTTCTCCTTCCTCAACCGCTGTGGCTAAATATTGTTGGAATGGAATTTGATGTTCATCACCAGCTTCTCCTACTATTCCTTGATATGCAAATATCAAAGATGTCTGGTGATAATCGATATGTTTTTTTATCTCAGAGCATCCAATTAGAATATATTCATCTTTATTATTTATGAGAAAAGGCTCGCATGAATTATTCTTGTCATATAGATGATTTTGTGGTTGCATATCTCGGCACTTAAATAATTTATACATTCCCTGATAATCAGGTATCAATCGGAACAAAGTCTGTGGAAGCAACTCGGGTTCTCTGTCAATAAAAGCTTTTTCAATAATTGCATGGAGCGCATATTGAATTACATATGACTTGTACACAGTATTGGTTTCAAGAATCTTACTTGCCCCTCCAACAAAATCTTGCATTTTATCGTTCAATCTCCTTGACGCATGCAATTTTTTATAAATTTCTATATAATTAATACCAGAAGTATCAAGTACCTGCATAATTGGATCTCTATATACTGAATTCTCAGCATATTCATCGGTTCCTTCTTGAACCTCTTCTTTTCCAAGATCATATAGTTGTTCTGCCAAGTAAAACTCAACATCTTCCTGTTCCATATAATCAGGTGCATGTTTATTAGAACACATCAAAAGATAACTATTATACACTGTAAATTCGGAAAATATGACGTCTAGAAGCAAATTTCCAGTTGGATAAACAACATTAATTGCACTTATCATCCGATCTATATTCATATCCTTCAGACACCAACCGTAACACCTTACTAAATCTGCAATTGCTATTTGTGTCACAAGATTATATTGTTCATAATGTTCTAAACAAAACACTATTGATTCTGTAAATTCTGAAAATTTCTCTTTTTCAGCAGCATTCGCCAAATAAGCATACGTTGCCAAAAACGATTCCTTACCTCCATCAATAAACCGCATTAATAAGCAATTTCGTAGCTCTAACAGTTCATCCGTTTCTTCAAAAATATTATCACTAGTATACTGATCAAGATTCGGAAAACGAAGTTTCATAATATCAAATACATTTCTCCAAATCTCGACAATAATATCTTTATCATACTCAAATGCAAAAAGTGCGTCCAAAAGGCCTTTTGTAATTCTGCCCGAATGTGAAATAATAACTTCAGGTAATTCACTATAAAACGTATTACGCCCCACATCAGAACTAAGTCGTATACTATTGAGAAATTCATCCTTATCAATTAACGAACTTCCCCATTCATATGAGTAAAGGTACATCAACATATGAACTTCTGACATTTCTTCATCGTCCAGTTCCAGCCGCCCAATGATTTGCAGAATAATATCCTTACGCTTCTGACTATAACTCCAGCCACCAGATTTAGTAATTATGAATCTTAGTAATTCAAGTAAAGTGCCTTTATCATTCTGATAATTTTTAAGGAATTCACAGATATCTTGTACGTCTCGTTCAATTAAATCATGTGTTTCAAACCATTTCTTTGCGTCCTCTGGAGTTAAGGCTTCAAAACATGTTTGAGTGGCTTCAAAAACATCAATTGTTTTCTTATCTTCTTTGTTTTCCATATCGTTAGTTTTCTTTATATGGAAATATTCTATATACTGTGAAACATCAAATCCTGCTGCCTCAACTGTTAATAAAAATTCTTTAATGCTTCCATCTTTCCACGAATCATTGTCCGGCCAAGGATTATCAAGGATATTGTATCTTGAAACGATATTGATAACAAATTCTTTCATCCGAGACTTGATTAGTAATCTTTCATCAACATCTGCTCCTGTGCACATCTGCTCTAATGTTCTGAATATAGATGTGGATGCATCAATTATTCTCGGGCTTGTATCATTTGGAAGCGACTCAATCAGTCCAATTACAATATCCAAAAAGCCCAAATCATTGCAATATTTTTCTATAGCAGAACGCAACATACCTTCCACAACCCAGCTTTTTCCAAACTTAATTTGTAACTCAAACAGAAATGCAAGTGCATGCCTCGAATCTGTTTTGAGCAATTTATCAAACCAGCGGTTTAAGAAGTGCTTTGTTTCTCTTCCATCAGTATGATTCCAAAGAGCTATTGTCATTTTTGTTATTGTATCCCGTTCCTCCTCTGGATTTCCTGAAACAGATTCAAAAAAAACGTTATAAGAATCCATAATCTGTAACAGAATTATATCTTTATGATATCCATATGCAACAAGATAACGTGTAGAAATATCAAAACATTCTAACGCCTCAGTTTGATTATACTTTGAAATAAGACTAACAAAACGCAACTTTGCCGCAGCTATGCAATCATATACCTCATTTTTTTCTATTTTCTCTTGAGTCCTTAATAAATAAGGTTTTACAATTTCATAATTATTAATAGTCAAAAAGCGAGATATTACCCCCAAAAATTCAGCATCAGTTAATGGACCTCCCATGGTATGATCCAAACTTGTTCCCGTTTCATCATCAAGCCGTTCGAGAATACTCAATGCTTTTTCCAGATCATCAACAGTACCATTTTGAACAATCAGTTCTATTGCCTGTTCATATGACCTTGTTAACTCATTCTGAAGAAAATACAAATCACAAGTACGTGGTTCTCCCTTGAAAACTTCCGTATCCTGTAACAATAATTCCAAATTAGTAATCACTGATTCACAGATTATTTTAGAATTCATTTGTTCTGTGTGTGCACATAATTCTGCCATCTTTACAGAATAGATGATCCAATTATAGAACCAGTTAATATTTTCGCAATCCGAACAGACTGTCTCTATAACTTTCCTATCCCCCTGCTCAGCGAGATAATATATTTGTGAGAATAATTCTATAAAAATTCTTATATCTTTTTCTCCTGGCATCCTCAATGTTTTGATTTTTTCCCATTTTCCAATTGCAACCTCAAAGGAAATTTCACTTTGCGGATAATATCCTGTCTCAATATATGAAAGATAGTTTTTCCAATAAATTAGTTGTTGCTCTTCCGCAATTGAAGCAATTTCATCAAATTCTATATAGTCCTTTAGCTCACCATACGCAATCTCAATACATTGGTTTCTTATTGAAGCTTTTTCTTTTTCTATTGCCTCCATAAGTTTAGGAATGATACTAACTCCTTGTTCATCAAGATAATATCTATAATAATATTTAAGTTCCTCAATCTTGTACTGCTTAGCCTCTATATCTAAATACAATTTCCACCAAGGTGTAATACCAGCTTTCGAAGAAATATAACACGCAATTTTGCCTGTATTCATATCAAAGCTGGGTTTTCCATCAATCTGCATTAACTGATTTAGTTTAGAAGCACCCTTAATATCACAGAGTGCCTGAAAATATTCTTCCCCAGTACTTTCGAATTCGTTCATATCATCGAGCATTGCCAATAATTCACTCGCTGTTATCAACGCAACTAAATTTCTGATTCTAGCCGCACTTCGAATAATACAATTCAGATTCATTCTTATGCGTTTTCTAGAATACCCCTCTGCAACTGCATTAAGAACAAATTTTTTGTCAATCAAGGCAATATTTTCAGCATCCTTCTTGATCTTATACAATAGTTCCGAAAGATAATAAAACGACTTGTCAAATTTAAAAAACGGTTTCTCCTGTAGCCAATCAGTAAGAATACCATAAACATTTTTCTCTATATCAACTTTTCTATTTTCTAATGAAGATAATACAAATCGGCGAAAACTTTCATGATAAATTGAAAAACCACCACTTAACACGTTTTCCGCCAATAATGGATGAAGCATCGATATATCTTGCTCTACAAACTCTCCATCTCCAGTAATCTCCATTAAATCATTTAGACTAAGATAAAAATCTGCCCCGCAAAGTGCATTAACTGTGCGATTATTATGAATCTTTTTATACAAATAGGAATAATACTCAGATAAACTGATATCGTAATCTGGTATTCCGTCAATTAATTCTTTATTTACATTTGAGTTTCGTAACTGACGCAAGATATAATTGAGGTAAAGCGCATTTCCCTGAGATTTCTTAAGTAGATATTCACTTATTGATGAATCATCTCCTTTAATAGTATCATCAGCAATCTGAAAGGTCGCCATCAAGGATTTCACTTGCTTAATACCCCATGGTTCAATTTTAAATATACAGTAACTGATATGTAATGACCTCTTGTCAAGTACAAATTAACAGAAATCACCACAAAATATTATTTAATTGTCTGAAGGCACCCTGAAAGAGCCTCGGAGTATCAGTTCCCGGCATTGGCCACTCTGATATACGTGGATTGGTTACCTACAGGTCAATGGTCCGCCGTGAGCTCTATCGTCTATTCGCGTGGATCACAGATTTCTATGTGCCAACATAGTTACGTCGTAGATAGCTCGAACCTCGAAATGGCCGAAGCCCTTTCAGGATGTCTTCAGTTGTTACTTTTATTACTGGTCAGATGTATGTGGCGTAAGCCACCTTACAGCTGCTTGATTACCCACTATAACAGTGGGATGATGATGTCAAGGCTGCAAAGCACCGCCATCGGCGGCCTGGTCTTGATATCGTCAGCACGGTGTTATACCTGTATCAGGCGATATGTTCCGTCATCATGCCCCACATGAAACAGGCAAGCTCACGCGCAATTGCTGTTTTAGCTACATTGTGTTTCTTACTTTTCCCAAGAACCATTTTGTAGTATCGGCGTCTTAAGCGTTCATTGGCTTTATCTGCATAAGCAATAACCTGTGGCGAATTTCCGGCTTGACGTGATTTCAGTTCCTTGGATTTGAATCCTATCTGACCACGGGCATAGCATTGAGAAGCTTCTGTAAGGAGCATACGGACATGGCGATTTCCGGCTTTGGTAATACCAAGCCTTGTCTGTCCGTCACCGCTGGAATCCTCGCCCGGAACAAGTCCAAGGTAGGACGCAAAATTCTGTGCAGACGCAAAACGCTGAAAATCACCAACCTCGACCAGAACAGATAATGCGGTGTGAGTCTTGATACCGATGAAACAACAGAGTTTCTTAACCGATTCTCTGTATTCATCCTTAGAAGCAAGTTCCTCAATGCGCTTATCCAACCGTTCAACCTTATCACTAAGAGTAGTATAGGTCAGCAGATATTCGTCGAGGATTTCTTTGTAAAGTGCCTCAGGGTTCAATGACTTAAGCCATTTGATGTGTGCTGCTGTCCAGTGGCTGTTTCCATCATAGCGATAGTTGTGGCGAAGGCAAAACGCTAGTATCTGCTGCTTGACCTTTTTGAGTGCCAGCTTATGATCATCCCTCATACGGAGGAATTCTTTTGTTTCCTCGTCTGTTGCTGTAGGGATATGAACAGGACTGTAATTATGCTGTGCGAGACATTTACCAATTATTTCTGCATCTCGTCTGTCAGTCTTAATTCTTCTTTTACTGCGTTGCTCAAGCATCGTAGTTGGAGCAAGTATCACACAGTTAACATCATGTTCTGTTAATTGATGATATAAAGTATAACCGAGGCAACCCGCCTCATAACCGCATATAAAGTTAGCATCGTTTCCGTAGACGGTACGAAGAAACTCCAGATATTTCAGAACATTTTTGTAATCAGCTTCTGTTCTCTGGAAGTGAGAACCTTTCTCTGCGTCGATTGTGTACGCACAAAGTGTAAAACTTTCTTTGTGTACATCCATTCCTACGTAAACTGTGTTATAATTCATTTGATGACCTCCCTTTGTATGCGGTAATCCCTGTTACCATTGTTCTTGTCAAACTTTAGTATACAGGTAAATCCACGAACCTACAATGTGGAGGTCATTACATATTGTCTATTGGCTTTGAATTCATCCAGTGCGTCTATTGGTTGCGATGCTATTGTGACATAGCAGTTATCAGGAAAATGAATTTCCAACAATTCCGAAATAATTTCAGTTTCTGAACGTGAAATAAGATCTTTATGCAGATCATATTCTCTGGAGATATGATCTAGACCATCTACTACTAAATAAAATTCCCCTCCAATAAGTCGAAGCAGATTTTCAAGCTCTGCTTTATCAGCACCCAACGTTGTATTCTTATGCTCTACTAATTCTGGATATTGTTCCACAATCTGTGAAACTAGATTACCATATAAAGAAGTTACACGTATTCTCTCTAGACTATTTGTGTCCTGCAATGACTGAAAGCAATTATAATGAATAACTTTACTGTCATCATTCTCAAGTTTATCTATGTATTCATCGACAAGCCAAGACTTTCCAGAACCAGGATTACCAGTAATAATAACACGTTTTGAATCACGAATTGCTCTGTGCAGACTTTCAATCTCATCGTCAAGCATAACCTTATGCGCTGAATCTACCGGGAATCTCTGGTCGAATTTCCCATAATCCCTTATAAATCCAAGGCGTCCCATTAACGTATTGATATAAAGTCTATTCCCCATCGCTCTGGAACGCTTCACTTCCGTAGCAAGCTTATAAATAACTTCTTCTAAGTTTAGATTATCATTTGGATATATTCCTACGCCCAATTTCTCAGCTTGCCGAATAATTACATTTTCTATTCCGCCAGGATTTTTTAAATCAAGACTTGCCTTGGGCATTTCCAGAATAATCGTAAGTTCATTGCAAAATGATAAAAAGGCTTCTCTATCGATGAGCCCTGACTTAACCGCCAAATTAAACTTTCTCCATGTTTTTGGCGGTAGATTTCCCACTGGCCAAAACACCTCGCCATCAAACGAATATGCAACAATTGAAAAAGGCAAAGCCTGTTCTTGAATAGGTTTCAAAAACTCTACAATCGGATCATCATCATCGGGCCTATTCCACGCAAGGCACAATTTTATCTGAGTATCATTTTCAGATTCTTTTCTCGTTTTCCAAGAAGCAAAAAGATCGCATAATGCCGTATCATGTCCATTTCCATTTGCGAAGTCATCTTTAGCAAGTTTATGGGAATATTCATCATCAGAATACTTAATCTGAAATTCAGTAGTACCATTAGGTGTCTTCACCTTTAGATCATCAAATTTATCTCCACTAAAATCCTTACGATCAATAATTATTTCAGCATCTGTCTGTTTAAGCATTAGTTGTAGGATTATCGAAACAGTAAAATAATCCTGATATTCATATCCTTCATGGATTGGACTCTGCATTTAATGACCTCCTCACCTTAACACTAAGTAAATTAACTTTTCAATTCTTCCCTTATTATCAATATCATACCATCTTCTTAACCCATTTTCTATATAAGCTCTTACAAACACTGAAAAGCTCCCGAAGGAGCTTTCCACGCTTTAAATATACACTAATTCTTTTAACACAATCTCTTCTGCTGCATTTCGGATATTATTTACCGCTCTGACCCATTCCATCTGATCACAAGCTTTCAATTCTTCTGTAATGCCCTGCCTCTCCATCATCTGACGCACCAGAATATCCATTCTCTCCTGTGCTTCATCATCCACAGCATTCAGATGTTTTGTCAATCTGTCTTCCAACATATACAGAGAATACATTGCCGGACGATGCTCTTTCAGATACGTTTTCCGCATCATTCCATATTTCCCATAATGCGGTTCTTCATCTGTACTGACAAGATTCGGATAGTAAATTCCGTCTGCGCCAAGTGTGTAGGTTCCACCCATTTTTTCAAATGTGCTTTTCATGTGTTATTCCTCCTTGAAATCAGCGATGTCCTTAGATCATCGCATAATATTTCAGGGCAGCCTTGATAGCATCTTCTTTCTCTTTCGGGCATTGTGGAACTCTTGCATTTTCTGATTTTGGAAGATTATAGTTTTCTCCCACTTCAATTCCACTTTTGCGTTTTACCTGAGAAATATATAAATTTGAAACCTTCAAGCCAAATTCTTTCAGCACATAATCTTTGATTTCCTGATAGGTTGCTTTCAACTCGGCACTGGTGGCATCCAGCTCGTCCAGGTCTAAGTCGATCTCTATCGTGTCATCTGGTTTTTGTTGGGACAAAAGAACAACAGTCTCAACGGTTGTTTCAGTTTCCAAGGGAAGTTCTTTCACTTCCTCACCATCAACAGGCACAGGAAAATTGAATACGATCTTCTTTATCCAGCTTCCGTCTTTCCTTTTCTCCGGGAACATCTCAATTCGCTCGATAAAGGCCTTCATAAACTCCTTCTGCTCCGCTTCCGTTGCGGAATGGTAGACTTCATCAAATGCCAGTAACAAGCGATAGATATTGTCACCGGAAATCTTCTCCTGCTGTATGTTGCGGATCTGACTTTGCAATTCGCCAATCTGAACTTCGATTTCCTCTATGGTATCATACTGCTCATCATAGCGGCGCTGCAAGTCTAAAATCTTTCTGTCATAGTGGACATCGTTGATGTCCAAGGTATCCATCTGACGCTCCAAGCGGCTTTTCGTTCCAAAGGCTTGCTTTAGCCGCCCTTGTAGGACAGCAATCTGCCGTTCCATATCTTCTGTATCAACTGCTGTTCCGATTTTCGCCTGAATCGCTTCTACAAACCGTGGATTGTTGACCATAGCGGAGATAACCTTCGCCACAAATTTGTTGATTTCCGTCTGCTCGATATTCAGACGGAAACTGCACTCATGCCCGGTAGGTGTTACCGTATTTTTGCAGTAGTAATAATACCGTGTTTTCTTGTCCTTGCTGTGCGCCTTGGCGATATTGCCGTACATACTCTTTCCGCAGCATGGGCATTTCAAGATACCGGACAGGATGTGTGCATGGTCTGGATTGTTGACCTTTTCCCGCTTGAAAGAATTGATCTTGCGCTTTTCCTGTGCCAGATACCAATCTTCTTCGGAAATGATAGCTTCGTGCTGTCCTTCATAAACCGGGAACTCCGACTGCTCAACCACGTGCATCTCGTTTCTTGTACCCTGTTTCTTTTCTGTTCTTCGTCTGCCGTAAGCAATCTTTCCCATATAAACAGGATTGTACAATACATTTTTCACAAAATCTCTTGAAAATCCCGGAATGGTATTATTCTGTCTTAGTTTCTTAGTATAACCATTGCGGTTCAGATATTTTGCAACTCCTGCAACACCCTCATTAGTGTGAATGTAGCGGTCATAAATGACACGAATTACTTCCACTTCATCCTCTGCAATGACAAGGTTTCCATTTTCCAGTTTGTATCCATATGGAGCGAAACCGCCGTTCCATTTGCCCTCACGAGCCTTTTGCTCACGTCCTGCCATTGTCTGTGTGCGGATATTTTCTCGCTCAATCTCTGCCACCGCAGACAGCACAGAGATCATCAGCTTTCCTGCATCCTTGGAGCTGTCAATGCCATCCTCCACGCAGATCAGATTGACACCGAAATCCTGCATGAGTTGCAAAGAATTCAGAACGTCCGCTGCATTTCTGCCAAATCGGGACAGCTTAAAGACCAACACATAAGAAACATCATCTTTGCCGTCCTGGATGTCATTCAGCATCCGTTGAAACTCCTGCCGCCCTTGAATGTTCTTTCCGGAAAAGCCCTCGTCAGAATACTCCCCGGCAACGATCATATCCTCGTATGCCGCATACTTCCGCAGCTTGTCACGCTGGGCATCCAAGCTGTATCCGTCAACCTGCATCGAGGTGGACACTCTTGTATAAAGATAGCATTTAAGTTGTTTCTTTTTCAGAATCTCCACCTCCCTCATTCCTTCCTTTTACCATAAGTCCCTCGTTGCGGATATAATACTCCAAAAGCCACAGCACATAATCCGGTGCATGGCGGTTGTCCAATTCCCATTCAGTCATAGTCCGGTAAGGAATATGGACGAGCTTGCAAAAATCTTTCCGATTCAGTCCTGTGCTTTCACGCAACTTTATAATTCTGTTTTTACAATCCATCCGTCTTTTCTCCACAAAAGCAAAAAAATACACGTTGCGTAATCATTATAGCATAGCTATAGCGAATACGCAACGTGTAAATTGCAAATTTTATGCAGCCTTATCCGTCAGAAGCTGCGCTTGATTACTTTCCTCGGAATGCTCCACTCCCTGCGGTGCGTCCTGTTCCAATTTATCCAAAACCTGATGTCCATATTTCTGGAGCATCTGGCTCATAACATCCACACAGCGGTCAAATGCCGCATTATATTTCGCTTCCTCATAATATTTCTTCAATAGGCGATTCCTCCATCAAAGTTCCATATCCTGTCCACGCTTCCGGGCAGGGTGTTCGTGTTCCTGTGTTTCCTTTCCTCTGATGAGGATAGAATTGATAAAAGCCCGAACCTTTTCGGATGCGATTTCCAGTGCATCCAGAAAGGGTTGGGCTTTCTGTTTGAGTTCCATATATTTTTCGTTTACCGCTTCATACCGCTGCTTCCAGATGGAAACCGTCTTTTCTGCGGAAGCCAGTTTTTCTTTCAGACGCTTGTTGTCAGCATTGGCGATAATGCCATTGACCGCATAGCGTTTGAGTGTGTCGCATTCATCCGGTGTCAGCGTGATATTGTTTCCGAATGTGGCTTTTTTGCCCATTACTTCAATGTCCTGCACTGTCAGCGCAATGGTCTTTGCCGCCTTGGTTTCCTTTTGCAAAGATTCCAGTTTCTTTTTCTGTTTTGCTGTGGCAGCTTTGGCATCCTCCAAATTCTGTTCTGCCTGTGCTACCTGCCCGGTCACAGCTTCCAGCCGCTGCTGTTCTGCCTGCACCTTGAACTGGGTCACAGTCAGATGTTCCTCGGTGCTTCCACGTTCTCCACGCTCCACATCGGTATAACCGGCGTTTCGCATGAAATTGAAAAAGTCATCCTGCAACACACTGTAGGATGACTTCAAAATCTTTTTCCCTTTTGCGTTGAGCATGGGATTTCCGTCCTCGCCAAGCACCGGCTTGGACTCCCATTTCTTACTGCGGCTGACCTGTGTGATGACCTCCTTAACGGTTCCCCGGAGGGCTTCATCCTTGCATCGCTTCGACCAAAGGATCTGCTTTTCCACCACCGGGATATAAACCACATGAAGGTGGTAGTGGTACACCTCCTCGCCCAGAGCTTCGGACATTGCCCGGTTGCGCTCATCGGCGTGCATCACAGCGGAGAGGATATACTGCTCACCACCTACGATCTCCGCAGCAGCTTTGTAGGCATCGGCATAAAACTGTTTCGCAAATTCATAGCCGCCATGATTGTAGAAATAAGCGGAATTCACATCAAATACCAACTCACCGTATTTGACGGCATCCGGTTTCAGACCTCTGGTGGAGATCACGCCGTCTTGTTCCATCTGCTCAAACATTTTTACATAATCGTCCGTGGGTGCTTTGAAATGGACGTTCAGAGAAGTGCGTTCCGGCACGATGTCCTGATTGCTGTAGCTGTCCTTTTCACGCTCATTGTGTTCCTGTACCTTCGCCACATCAGCCGGTGTTTCCAAGTCCTGATTTCTGGCTACGGTACGGTCTATTCCATCATTTCTTGCCATTGGATTTTTCCTTTCTTTGAGATTTGCAACAGCGGAAGGCTGGAGAACGGCACTTTTTCAAAGTGTAATAACCCACTATGACACTTTCATCCATACTGGCTGCAAAGTGCCGTGGGCTCTCCGAGGGCTCTCCCGAGGGGGAATGCGGTCACTGCGG
>OGLR01000548.1_pt1 | contig 16904 bp, 15 predicted proteins | sample 1572931 | NCBI WGS metagenome assembly OGLR01 (sample SAMEA2581997, study PRJEB24529) | metagenome | biome: Human gut stool | place: China | collected 2011 | reverse complement strand
TCCCGGCTGCGACGGCACCGGCGAGGTGAGCCTGGACGTGCAGTTCCTGCCGGATGTGAACATCGTCTGCCCCGACTGCCGGGGTTCCCGCTACGCGCGGGCGGCTTACGGCGTGAAGCTGACCAACGAGGCGGAGCAGACAGCCTCTTTGCCGCAGCTGATGGATATGGACGTCAATTCCGCCCTTGAGTTCTGCGGCGGGATGAAGACAGTGAGCCAGCGCCTGCAGACATTGCAGCAGCTGGGTCTGGGCTACCTGACACTGGGCGAGGAAACGCCCAGCCTCTCCGGCGGCGAGGCCCAGCGCCTCAAGCTGGCCAGCGAAATCGGCCGCACCCAGACCGACTCGGTATTCGTTTTCGATGAGCCCAGCATCGGCCTCCACCCGCTGGACGTGCAGGTGCTGCTGCGGGTGTTCCAAGCCCTGCTGGACAACGGCGCAACGGTCGTTGTCATCGAACACGACCTTGATGTCATCCGCAACGCGGACTATGTCATCGACATGGGGCCGGGCGGCGGCAAGAGCGGCGGCCGCGTCGTGGCAACAGGCACGCCGGAGGAGATCCAGGAAAACCCGGAGAGTATTACCGGAAGATATTTATAACAAAAAGGGGGCAGGTGCTGCATGGCATCTGCCCCCTTCGTCAATATTCTTATTTGCTTTCCGGGACACCGCGCAGTTCGGCACGGAAGCGCTCGGGGACATCTTCTTCCCGGATATTTTTGACGAGATCCGGAAGCTTTGCGGTTTCGCCTACGGGATAGACCATGATGCACTTCCGATGCTTCGCTGACAATCAAAACAAAAAGTTAATTCTCGGAAGAAATATCCTGACCGAAATATTTCTCGCCCAGCTCCTTGAGGGTGCCGTCAGCGCGCAGCTCGTCGATGGCGCTGTTGAGGGCGTCGAGGAAGGAAGAGTCTTCGCTCTTGACGATAGGGATCGCAACGTGAGAAGCATCTTCGGTCTGGGCGACCAGCTTGAAGTCGGCGTCCGGATGGACGTTCAGGTAGTCGTAGAAGGAAACATCGGCGTTCAGGGTGGCGTCGATGCGGCCGGCGGTCAGCAGCTGGATGGTCTCTTCCAGCGTGTCGATGCCCTGCACGGTGGCACCATAGCTCTCGGCCAGCTCCATGTAGGTGGAAGCCAGGCTGTTGGCAGTGGTCTTGCCCTTCAGGTCTTCAAAGCTGGTGATCTCGTCGTTGTCCTTGCGGACGGCAAGGGCGGTGTGGATGTAGCCGTAGGGGGTGGTGAAATCATAAGTCAGGGCGCGCTCGTCGGTGACCTCCACGCCGTTGCAGACCATGTCAAAGCGTCCAGCGTCCAGACCGGCGAACAGGCTGTCCCAATCGCTCTCCACATACTCCGGCTCCACGCCCAGCTTTTCGGCAATGGCGCGGGAGACTTCCACATCGTAGCCCACCAGAGTATCGGATTCGTCGTGGTAGCTCCAGGGCTGCCATGCGCCTTCCAGGGCGACGATCAGCTTGCCGCTGGACTGGATGTTGGACAGCTGGTCGTCGGCAGCAGGAGCCACAGAGGCGGCCGTGCCGGAAGCAGCGGTGCTGCCGGAAGAATTGGAGCAGCCGGACAGAGTCAGCACGCCGGCAGCGGCCATGACGCTCATAAGAGAAATAAAAGTTCTGCGTTTCATAGTTGGATTCCCTTTTCTCTATAAAAATATTTGTGAAATAAACTCCTTCAGGCAAAGAGGGAGACTTTCTGGTTTTGCCAAAGGCCCCACCCCGGAGGGGGCTGTCTGCGAAGCAGACTGGGGGAGTTGGTTAAACCTCACTCGGTGTGAGCGATCTTCCGCAAAAATTCGCGGGTACGCTCCTCTTTGGGGTTGGCGAAAAACTCATGCGAGGGAGCCTGCTCCACTACCACGCCGTTCTCCATGAAAACGGTCTTGGAGGAAACATTGCGGGCAAAGCCCATCTCGTGGGTGACCACCAGCATGGTCATGCCCTCTTCGGCCAGCTGCCGCATCACGGCCAGCACTTCGCCAGTCAGCTCCGGGTCAAGGGCCGAAGTCGGCTCGTCAAAAGGCGAAAGATCTATTTTGCCCAGAATTTTGGGCTGGGGCAGTTCGTCCTTGACGCTGATGACGTTGCTTTTGATAATTACCTCCTGCTCCTCTTCGCGCGTCTGTTTCTGTGCCTCTTCGAGGGTGATCGTAGCCTGCTTCTGGGAGATTCGCTCCCGGATGCTTTCCCGTTCGTTGCCGGTAATTCGGCTCCCGCCGAATTCCTTCTCCAGAACGGCATAGACGTCCGGTTCCACCAGCGTATTGGGCGAACCGTCGGTTTTTATACCCTTCTTTTGCAGGAAGTCCGTGATGGTATTCAATCCCACCTTGAACTCCTTGGCAACCTGGATAAGTCTTAATTTTCTTTCGTTACTCATATATCGGTTTTAATTTTTGTGCGATGGGACGGATTACTCCTCGAATTCCGCTTTCAGTATCTCGACGACTTTCTGTGCCTGTTCCAGCTCCAGGTCGGCACGGGCGGCGATCTCTTCGACGGGCAGTTCCAGCACGCTCTTGGCCGTGTCGCAGCCGCAGGCTTTCAGGGCGTCGATCACCCAGCCGTCGATCTCGTCGGCAAATTCGGTGAGTGCAACGTCTTCCTCCTCGATTTCGCGGTAAACATCGATATCGTAGCCGGTCAGCATCTTCGAAAGCCGGATGTTCAGGCCGCCCTTGCCGATGGCCAGCGATACCTGGTCGGGCTTGAGATAGACCGAAGCTGTCTTCTTCTCCTCGTCGATGGTGATGCTCGAAATCTTCGCGGGGTTCAGGGCACGCTGGATCATTAACTGCGGGTTGGTCGTGTAGTTTACCACGTCGATATTTTCATTGCGCAGCTCCTTGACGATCGAGTAGATGCGCGATCCCTTCATGCCGACGCAGGCACCGACCGGATCGATGCGTTCGTCGTAGGATTCGACGGCTACCTTGGCACGCTCGCCGGGGATGCGGACGATCTTCTTGAGGGTGATCAGACCGTCGAAAATTTCGGGGACCTCCTGCTCGAAGAGCCGTTCGAGGAACTGGTTGGCCGTGCGCGAAAGGATGATGCGCGGCTGGTTGTTGTTCATCTCGACGCTCTTGACGATCGCCTTGATCGTGTCGCCCTTGCGGTAATAGTCGTTGGGAATCTGCTCGGTCTTGGGCAGGATCAGCTCGTTGCCCTCGTCGTCGAGGATCAGCACCTCTTTCTTCCATACCTGATATACCTCGCCGGTGATGATCTCGCCGACCTTCTCCGAATATTTTTCGTAAAGGTTGGCCTTCTCCAGATCGAGGATGCGCGAAGCGAGATTCTGACGCAGCGACAGCACGGCCCGACGTCCGAACGATTCAAGTTTGATCGGATCGACGTATTCGTCGCCCACTTCGTAGGTCGGATCGATGGCCTTAACCTCCGATACGGCGATTTGCATGTTCGGATTCTCCACCGCGCCGTCCTCCACGACCGTACGGTTTCGCCAGATCTCCAGGTCGCCCTTTTCCGGGTTGATGATCACGTCGAAATTCTCGTCCGTCTCGAACTGCTTCTGAAGCGCGTGGCGGAAAACGTCCTCGAGGACTCCGATCATCGTGGCCTTGTCGATGTTTTTAAGCTCCTTGAACTCTGCGAAATTGCTGATAAGATTAAGATTATCCATTGGTTTTTTATCTTGTTTATTTTTGAATTTCCACTATTTGAAATCGAGGTATTCCTTCGTGTATTTGATCTCTGAGAAAGGGTAGCGGCGCGTAACCCGCACCGTCTGTTTCCGCTTTTTACCCTCTACGGCCTGCTTCTCCTCGTAGGAGAGGGTGAGTCCCTCCTGGTCCGCCTCGTCGAGCGTCGCCAGAATCTTCACGCCGCTTTTGAGCAGCACTTCGACCGGCTTGCCGATCAGTTTGCGGTATTGGCGGAGGTGCTTGAGTTCCGAGCCGATGCCTGCCGAAGCTACCGTGAGAGAGAAATCCTCCGTGTCGCGGTCGAATTCGGCCTCGATCGCGCGGCTCAGCTCCACGCAGGTTTCGATACCTACCGAGGTGTCGCTGTCGATCAGCAGTTCCACTTCGTTGGCGGGCGAACAGGTGCAATCCACTACGAACAGGTCGGTGCCGACGAGTTTGGCATTGGCTATTTCGGTGATTTTCGTACAATCGATCATATTTGCTGATGTTATCAATAAAGTCGTTTTTCGGTGCGGGCGGTCCGTGCAAATCCGGACCTCTGTCCTTCCTCGGCGAAAACTTGAAGTTCGTTCAGTCGTTTTTGCGGCCGGCCCGGAGGCGTTCGGCTTTTTGACGAAAATGTAGGGAATCGTCGCTTCCCGTTCGTTTTCATCGTCTTGCGTCCTGCGTTTTCTTCGAACATTGCATCGCAAGGAGCACTATTCGCGCCCGAATCTTGTCCCTGTTGTAGCAGGAGCTGTAATCGGGTCCCCGCATGGCCCGCAACTGCCGGTTTCTCCCGACGGAATGGGCATGCGAGGGCATGCGGGTCGAGAAAATCGTGCGGATGATTCGCCGGTCGGGAGCGGTGAATATATCTACGAAATAAGGGGACTTGCTCGTCCCCTTACCTCTTTATACCCGTTTACGCTACAAATATAGCGAATGTTTTCCTATTTTCAAACCTTTGTGTTGAAAAATTATTCGTCTTTTTCGTTGCTCGGAGAGTAGGGCTTGATAATGCCGCGCTGCGATTCGCGGATGAACCGGATGAGTCGGTCGCGTTCGGGACTTTGCGGAATCTGTTTTTCGACCTCCTCACAGCCGTTCAGGTAGTTCAGGCCGCTCTGGAAGAGGATGCGGCAGGCGTCGTGAATTTGTGAGATCGTTTCCGGCGTGAATCCGCGGCGGCTCAGACCGACGCGATTGACGCAGGCGAAACGTACCGGATCGTTGTTGCTGACGGTGATGAAGGGGGGAATGTCCTTGCCCACCAACGCGCCGCCCTGAATCATCGTGTGCTCTCCGATGCGGGTCCACTGATGTACGGCTACGTGGCCGCCGATAACGGCCCAATCGCCGACTTCGACCTCTCCGGCGAGCGATACGCGGTTGGCCATGACGCAGTGGCTGCCTACCACGTCGTCGTGGGCGATATGCACGTAAGCCATAATCAGGTTGTGGCTGCCGACGACGGTCTTGCCCCGGGAGGCGGTGCCCCGGCTGATGGTGACGCATTCGCGGATTTCGTTGTAGTCGCCGATTTCGGCCGTCGTTTTTTCACCGACGAACTTCAGGTCCTGCGGGGTGCAGGCGATCGATGCGGCCGTATGGATCTTGCAGCCTTTGCCGATGCGGGCTCCGTCGTGGATCACGGCCCCGGGGCCGATCCAGCAGTCGTCGCCGATCACCACATCGCCGGCGATGTAGGCGAAAGGCTCCACCGTTACGTTCTTTCCGAGTTTCGCGTCGGGATGGATGTATGCCTGGTTGCTTATCATGTGCGGTTACTCTTTATTTTTAACGATCTGGGCCATCATCGTGGCTTCGCAGGCGAGCGTTTCGCCGACGAAGGCCTTGCCTTCGACTACGGCTACGCCTCGTCGGATGGGCTCCAGCAGTTGAACTTCGAAATGAAGGGTGTCGCCCGGAACCACCTTGCGCTTGAATTTTACGCCGTCGATCTTCATGAAATAGGTCGAGTAGTGCTCCGGATCAGGAATACTGCGTAATACCAGCATACCGCAACATTGCGCCATCGCTTCGACGATCAGCACACCCGGCATGACCGGCTCTTCGGGGAAATGTCCCACGAAGAACGGCTCGTTCATCGTGACGTTCTTGATGCCGGCTACCGTCGTGTCGTCGATGTAGAAGATGCGGTCCACCAGCAGGAACGGCGGACGGTGGGGCAGCATCCGCCGTATATCGTTGATGTCATAGACGGGCGGTTTGCGGCAGTCGTATTGGAAACGGGGCTTTTCGCCTTCGCGGCGGATGGTCCGTTTTACCTGTTTCATAAACTCCGTGTTGGCGAAATGGCCGGGACGAGTGGCCCATACGCGGCCCTTGATGCGTTTGCCCAGCAAGGCGAAGTCGCCCAGCAGGTCGAGGAGCTTGTGGCGGGCCAATTCGTTGTTGAAACGGAGCTCCAGGTTGTTCAGGTAGCCGCCCGTGATGCGGATATCCTGTTTGTTGAAAATTTTCTTGAGATGTTCGAGCTGATCGTCCGGGACGGGATTCTCCACGACGACGATCGCGTTGTCCAGGTCGCCGCCCTTGATCAGGTTCATCTTCATCAGAGGTTCCAGATCGTGCAGGAAGACAAAGGTGCGGCAGGGGGCGATCTTCGCGGCGTAATCGTCTTCGGGGTCGAATGTCGCATACTGGTTGCCGATCACCTTGGAGTTGTAGTCCACGTGCAGCGATACGGAAAATTCGTCGTCGGGGTAAAGGATGATGGCCACGCCTTTTTCCGGAATCGTATAGACCATTTTTTCGGTGACGTGGTAGTAGGTGCGTTCGGCTTCCTGATGTTGCAGGCCGGTTTCGACGATTGTTTTCGCATATTCTTTGGCCGAACCGTCCATGATCGGAGTTTCACCGGCATCGACATCGATCGTGGCGTTGTCCACGCCCAGGGTCCAGAGGGCCGACATGATATGTTCGATGGTCGCAACGCGTGCGCCATCCTTTTCGATGGTCGTGCCCCGCGAGGTATCCGTGACATAGTCGCATAGGGCCGGAATTTCGGGTTTGCCTTCCAGGTCGATGCGGCGGAAAACGATGCCGCTGTTCTCCGGGGCGGGATGTACCGTCATCGTCACTTTGACGCCGGTGTGGAGGCCTGTACCTGAAAACGAGATCGGGGCTTTGAGGGTTTGTTGTTTGGCAGCCATAGTCTGAATTTATTCAAATTGCAACATACATTCCCGCTGACTGCCGGGTCCCGACGTGTGTGGGGCCGACCGTCATTTTCGGAAATGTTTATCGCATTATTTGCGCGCAAATATAGGAAATATTATTCAAAAATCGTATTTTTGCCTAAATTATTGATAAACCGAAATTCCGTGGCAGCACCCGATAAAACTCCCCGTCCTCCCAAATTGCATCTTCCCTTCGAAACGAAAAAGACTGATGCGGGCGAATGGGCTTACGACCACCGGGTTGGGTTATGTATTACGTTGATTGCCTATTTGGTGCTTGCGATCGCCTTTATGGCGGGAAAAATCGTCGTGGGGGCCAAACCTTCCGTGCAAGGCATAATCATTGATACGAAAACTTTAGCGGAGCTCGAGGCGGAGAAGATGCGTCTCGAGCAGGAGGTGCGGGCCCGCCAGCAGGCGCAGGAAGGCGGCGACTGGCGGGATGTGCGCAATCAGTACTCCAATGAAAATGCACTCGACGAACGGGCGCACGACGATCGCGGTTCCATGACTTCGTCGCTGAAGGAGTCGGCCGAAGCGGTCGGAGAACGGATGCAGGCCAACCGGGACGCTTATGAGCAGGGATTGGCCGAGGAGCGTGCGATCCGGGAGCGTATGGGGCGCAGCGGCGAGGACGACCGGGCGCAGGACAGCCGCGCCAAGGGGCGGGTTACCGTCTCCTTTTCGCTGACCGATCCCGTGCGGACGCGCCGTTATCTGGAGGTTCCGGCCTACCAGTGCGAAGGGGGCGGCGAAGTGGTCGTCGGCATTACGGTCAATCCCTCGGGAGAGGTCGTTGCTGCAAAAGTGGCCTCCGGAGGCGATGACTGTATGCGGGAGGCTGCGCTGGAAGCTGCACGCAACTCGCTTTTCAATATCGATGATTCGGCGCCTGCCCGACAGTCGGGAACGATTACTTACCTATTCATTCCTCAATAGGGTGCGGTGCCTGTCAGCGATTGTACGCGACAGGCATTTTTTTGTAAATTTATATAAGGATTTCCTATGCATAATATCATTACGACCGAAAACATTCTGTTGATCGGAGCCTTGCTTCTTTTCGTCGCTGTAATGGCCGGCAAGGCGGCCTATCGTTTCGGCGCCCCGGCCTTGCTCTTTTTTCTGGGGGTCGGTATGCTGTTCGGCATCAATTTCATTTCGTTCCATTCCGTCGAAGCGACCCAGTTCGTAGGTATGATCGCTCTTTGTATCATCCTTTTCACGGGCGGTATGGATACCAAGTTTTCGGAAATACGACCGGTGATCGGACCGGGTATCGTACTGGCGACCGCCGGAGTCGTCATGACGGCGGTGATCGTAGCGGGTTTCGTCACGCTCATTGCCCCATGGGTCGGGCTGGCCGTATCGTTTCCTGCGGCGCTGCTGCTGGCCGCGACGATGTCTTCGACGGATTCGGCTTCGGTTTTCTCCATCCTGCGAAGCAAGAAACAGGGGTTGAACGAGAACCTGCGCCCTCTGCTGGAGCTGGAGAGCGGTTCGAACGACCCGATGGCGTACGTGCTGACCATTGTGCTGATCGGCGTATTGTCCGGCGGCGCAGAAGCCGTGAGCGTACCGATGAGTATCGTAAAGTTCGTCATTCAGATGGTGCTCGGCGGTCTGATGGGCTACGCTATCGGCCGGATCGGTGTATGGACAATCAATCGGATCAATTTGAGCAATCATTCGCTCTATCCGGTGCTTTTGCTCGCTTTCGTTTTCTTTACCTTCTCGTTTACCGACCTGATTGGCGGGAACGGATACTTGGCTGTTTACCTGGCAGGATTGGTGTTGGGTAATAACCAGTTGACGCAGAAACGTTCGCTGACGATCTTCTTCGACGGCTTCACCTGGCTGGTACAGATCGTGATGTTTCTTACGCTGGGTCTTCTCGTCAACCTCGACGAACTCTTGCAGCCCGACGTGCTGATGCTGGGCTGTCTGGTAGGAGCCTTCATGATGTTCATTGCGCGTCCCGTCACGGTGTTCGCCTGTATGGCTCCTTTCCGCAAGTTTACGACCAAAGCCCGTCTTTATGTTTCCTGGGTCGGTCTGCGCGGTGCTGTGCCAATTATTTTTGCGACCTATCCTTTGCTGGCCGGTACGGAGGGAGCGCGGTTGTTGTTCAATGTGGTTTTTCTGGTGACGATTCTTTCGCTGCTGGTGCAGGGTACGACCGTAAGTTGGATGGCGAATCTGCTCGGGCTTGGGTATGCCGAAAAGAGTCCTGCCTTCGGGGTCGATGTCCACGAAGATATTCCGTCGATATTTACCGAGGTCCTTGTCAATGAATCGATGCTTCAGGGGGGCGCTACGCTCAAGGAGATCAACCTGCCGGAGAATACGCTGGTGATGATGGTCTATCGTGACGGAGATTATTTCGTTCCACAGGGCAATACCGAACTGAAGGTCGGTGACAAGCTCTTGGTTATTTCAGACCGGGGCGAGGAGCTGGAGTCCACCTATAAGGATATGGGAGTCGATGAAGTGCTGAAACTTTGAGATATTTCCTGCAGATCGGTTCTCTCTGTTATCGAAACAAAAAAGCTGTCGTTTTCGACAGCTTTTTTGTTTCGAATATATCTTGAAGATTAGATCTCCCAAGTAGCGCCCGAGTGGAGCAGGTCGTCCACGCAGTGGATCTTGCTCTGGGCTTTCACCTCTTCCACCTGCTTTTCAACGGCCTGATCGTAAACGATTTCGTCCTCGACCGAACGGATTACACCGAGTGCGACCGGATAGTCGGGATATTTCATTGCGGCCAGCATCGAGTGCAGCGTCGTGTCTTTGGTGTGGGCGTCGTGCGTCAGGATCTTGTCCAGCGTATAGCCGTCCTGTCCGACCGTTACGACTTTCAGGCGCATATCCTCGAACACCAGACCTTTTTCGTTGTTGGCGCCGAAGAGCATCTTCTCGCCGTGGCGCAGCGTGATGGTGTGCTCCTGGCGGGTAGCCTTGTCTCCGGCGAAAGCCGCATGGGTCTTGTCGTTGAAGATCACGCAGTTTTGCAGAACTTCGGTGACCGACATACCCTGATGTTTCGCCGCTGCGATCAGACACTCTTTGGTCAGATTCACCTCCATGTCGATCGAACGGGCGAAGAAGGTGCCTTTCGCGCCGATCACCAGTTCGCCGGGGTTGAACGGCTTTTCGACCGTACCGTAGGGCGAGGTCTTGGTGATTTTGCCCAGCTTCGAGGTCGGCGAGTACTGACCTTTGGTCAGACCGTAGATCTCGTTGTTGAACAGGATCGCGTTGAGGTTGATGTTGCGGCGGATCGCGTGGATGAAGTGGTTGCCGCCGATGGCCAGCGAGTCGCCGTCGCCCGAGGTAACCCAAACGTTCAGACGCGGATTCGCAGTCTTCACACCCGTAGCGATGGCATTGGCGCGTCCGTGTACGGAGTGGAAGCCGAAGGTCTTCATATAGTAAATGAAGCGCGACGAGCAGCCGATGCCCGAGATGAACGTGAAGAGGTTGTGCGGCGTATCGGTCTGGTCGGCAATTTCGGGCAGGGCCCGCTGTACGGCATTCAGAATTGCGTGGTCACCGCAGCCGGGACACCATCTTACTTCCTGGTCGCTTTTGAAGTCTGCCGGAGTATATTTGTAATCTGCCATGGCTTTATTTCAGTAAAGAGTGAAACTTGTTCGTGAGCTCGGTCACCGTGAACGGCTGGCCTTCGCACTTGTTGTACTGTTCGTAGTCGAATTGCTGCAATTTGCCGCGCAGGTAGTTGGCGAACTGTCCTTCGTTGAGCTCGCAAACCACGATCTTCTTGAAGCGCTTGAAGATGTCGGCGACGCCGTGCGGCAGCGGGTTGATGTAGTTGAAGTGGCAGAGCGAAACTTTCTTGCCTTCGGCACGCATTTTATCGACGGCATTCTGCAGGTGTCCGCGTGTACCGCCCCAACCTACTACGAGCAGATCGCCTTCCGGGTCGCCGTAAACCGTCTGGTGCGGGATGTAGTCGGCGATCTTGGCGATTTTCGCGGCACGCAGGTTCGTCATTTCCTGGTGATTCTGTGGGTCGATCGAGATACTGCCTTTCAGCTTGTCTTTCTCCAGTCCGCCTACACGGTGCTCCAGACCTGCTTTGCCGGGGAATGCCCAACTGCGTGCCAGCTTCTCGTTGCGGGCGTAGGGCATGAAAGGGCCTCCGTCCTCGGTTTTGTCGATGATCGGCGGGTTGATGGTCGGGTAATCCTTCATCGAAGGGATCTTCCACGGTTCGGAACCGTTGGCGATGAATCCGTCCGAGAGAAGCACTACCGGCGTCATGTGCTCCATGGCGATACGACCGGCCTCGAATGCGTAGTGGAAGCAGTCGCTCGGCATCGAGGCGGCGATGACCGCTACCGGGCTTTCTCCGTTGCGGCCGTAGAGGGCCTGCTGAAGGTCGCTCTGCTCGGTCTTGGTCGGAAGACCCGTCGAGGGGCCGCCGCGCTGTACGTCCACGACTACCAGCGGAAGCTCGGTCATCACGGCCAGACCCAATGCCTCGCTCTTGAGCGAAAGACCGGGACCCGACGTGGTCGTCACGGCGAAGTTACCGGCGAACGAAGCACCGATGGCCGTACAGATACCCGCGATTTCGTCTTCGGCCTGTACGGTTTTCACACCGAGGTCCTTACGTTTGGCGAGTTCCTCGAGAATGACGGTAGCCGGAGTGATGGGGTACGAACCGCAGAAGAGGGGCAGACCGCTCTTCTCGGATGCGGCGCAAAGACCCCATGCCGTTGCGACGTTACCGCTGATCGACCGGTAAGTGCCTTTCTCCATCTGGCCCGATGCGACGGTATATGTATTGGCGAACTGATGCGTGTTGGCGGCATAGTTGTAACCGGCGTCGATAGCGCGTTTGTTGGCTTCGGCTATAGCCGGATTTTTCTTCGCAAATTTTGAATCGAGGTAGTGTTTCGCATGATCCTCTGGACGGTTGTAGAGGTAGAAGCAGATACCCAGTGCGAACATGTTTTTGCACTTGACCATCGCTTTGTTGTCCAGACCGGAATCCGCCAAAGCCGCCTTGGTCATCTCCGTAATGTTCGGAACGACTACGTTGAAATCTTCCAGGTTCAGCTCCCGGATCGGGTCGAGCGTTGCGAAACCCGCTTTCCGAAGGTGCTCTTCGGTAATGGAGTCCTCGTCGAGGATTACCGTTGCACCCGGCTTGAGCCATTTGCGGTTCGCCTTCAGTGCCGCAGGGTTCATTGCGATCAGTACGTCGCAGAAGTCGCCCGGGTTGAGCTGTCTTTTGGCTCCGAAGTGCACCTGGAATCCGGATACACCCGCTACGGTACCTTGCGGGGCGCGGATTTCGGCGGGATAGTCGGGGAATGTCGAGATTCCGTTGCCGAGCAAGGCTGAAGTGTCGGAAAAGAGCGTGCCAGTAAGCTGCATGCCGTCACCGGAGTCGCCCGAAAAGCGGATCACGACATCTTGCAGCTCTTGTACCTTGTTTTCATTCATTGCTGTATGTGAATTAGTAATATAATAAGGTTGCTTTATTGGGTCGTTTTCTGTGGCCGGCACGGTTTCGATCGATTCGACCCTGCCTTCCTTTGTCGAAAACATTATAATATAATGCCACAAATATAACAAATATATTCCGGATAAAACTCACAAATCGTAATTAAAAAAATATTGTTTGGTTAAAACTTTGCTTTTTTTGTGCTTTTTGTAATTATAAATAGGAAGAAATCCCGGCTGCGGGCATCGCAACCGGAACATTTGGAACGCTGCACCGAAATCCGGTTTCGGGTACGGCCCGTAACGGCTCGCGCGATTTCGTGCTACCGGATCGAATTCATCCGGATACTGGCCTTGACCAGGGCGAGGGCCCGGATGCGGTCCACGGCCACCTCTTTGTCGGCGTGATGGGGGTTCTGACTGACGAGTTTCACGTACCCTTCCCGCTCGGATTTTTGGATGTATTTGACCGTGATGTACTCTTCGCCGTCGATGTCGATCGAGAGCAGGTACATGTCGCCCCAGAAGATGTCGCCGATATCCTTGAGCTGTTTGTAAAGTACGATGTCGCCGCTTTTGAGCAGCGGGTACATCGAGTCGCCCACGATATAGATGGCACCGTCGCACTTGGGCAGGTTGGGGATGTGGATGAAATTGACGGGCCGCGTCTGCGCGTGATCGGCGAAGAGCGGCACCAGGCCCGCCGTCCCTTCTATGGAGTAGAGGGGGACGCTTTGCAGCGGCAGCGTGTTGTCCGTGCGGTGCATGTAGGCGGTCAGATCGGGTTCGGCATTGAACATTTCCCCTTCTCCGCTGTCGAGCCAGTCCGGATTGACATTCAATTCTTGAACCAGGATGTTCTTGTTCCGGGACGAGAGCGCCGCCTTGCCCGTTTCGATCATCGAAAGGGCGGCCTTTCCGATGCCTAATCGTTGAGCTAACTGCTCTTGTGTCAGACCTATTGTCTTTCTCAATAGTTTTAAGCGATCCCCCGTCATATCGTATCAAAATTTTTTATGGTAAATATTTTGATTCTCTTGTATTAAATTCAAAAATTGAACTTATCTTTGTCTTGCAAAGTTAAACGATTTATTTTGTTTATGCAAAATTTTTATTGAACTAAATTCTTTTACGATGACCTATCCAATTATTCCGGAGTTATACGGTATCGTCGCTCGCAAGCTGTTGGATGAAATCGGGGAGAAGAGTTTCTATTCCGGTTCGTTTTCATTCGACTACGGTTCGAAAGAGTGTCGTTTCGTCGCCTCGATCGTAATCTATCGTTCGAAGGAGTGTCTGCCCGAAGGCGACGCCGATCGAATCGACGACCTGGTTCCCGTCTGGTGGGAATTCCATACATCCGACCAAGCGGGGGAACGCCCCAACGATTTCTCCTTTTCCGAGCTTAAGGAGTACCTCTTCTGATTCGACTCCGCAAGATCGCACATCCCATCCGGAGCGGCGCCTCCTGCGGTCTTTTTCCGAACACATTGTTCTTGGTTTTCGATACCCGCTGCAACGGGCGGTTCCGTTTTTCCGTTGTCGTTCGAAAAGTTGAACGCTGTTCTGCGATTGTCGGATGCGGCGATTCTGGAATCCGGCCGACCCGTGCGTATCGAAACCCTCCGCCTCCCTTCGGCAGCGCCGTGCCACCGGGCGGAGCTTAAAAACTACTGACCTATGAATATAGATGTATTGAAGGACTTGTCCCCCGCAGAACCGGCTTCTGCGGGGGATTTGCCTCCGTTCGGCCTGTTTGCCGCCGGAGTCTATCCCTTTCTGGAGTTCCGGTGGTTTCACGAGGCCTACTACCGCGTACTGGAGGCATTCGCCGCCGGGCGCGTCCGCCGGCTTATCGTCACCATGCCGCCCCAGCATGGCAAGAGCGTCGGGGCTTCGACCCTGCTGCCCGCCTACCTGTTGGGGCGCAATCCCGATCTGCGGATCGCCATCGCCTCCTATTCGGCTTCGTTGGCTTCGAAGTTCAACCGGCGTGTGCAGCGTATCATCGATTCGCCCGAATATGCGGCCTTTTTCCCGGAAACGACCATCAAGCGGGGAGCCAGGCCTCCGGAGTACCTGCGTACGGCTGATGAGGTGGAGATCATCGGTCACCGGGGCGGCCTGCTCTCTGTCGGCCGCGAGGGGGCGCTCACGGGCAACCGTGTGGACTGCTTCATTCTCGACGACCTTTACAGAAAATAATCAAAATTGTCGCAAACCAACTAATGAACGAAAAAATTTGCCTTGTTTTTAATCTGAAATTTTATGTATAAGGGAAAACGCCGCATTTTTTCGGCCCTTTCTCCTTAACCTTTATAGATACGATGCAATTCAACTCCACCGAATTATTTTACAAACTGCATCAGATAGTTTTCGCAAAATCCAGCTAACGGGAATTTCACTACCTCGTCCCGTCCGTCGGGTGTGACGTATTGGAATAGGATTGTATCGGCTTTCACGTGGTAGTCGAACAAATTCACCTTTTCGCCCGTTCCCTCGATTTGTGCCTCGTTAGCCGTCATTGTGCCGATTATCCCGTCCATTTCGTTAAGTTCGCACTTTCATCCAAATATGTATTGTCGATTCTTTGTAAGGACAATTTCGACGGGCTTTGTAATGTCTGCCATATTAGGGGCAAACATGTAGATAAATGTTTCGGGAAATATTTCGTCTTTGGGTTTTCCTACAAGCAGGACTATTCCCTCTGTTTGGCTCCATTTAACCGCCTTTTGGATTATCTGCTTATCCTCTCATGCGTCGGTCTTTCATTCTGTTTTAGGTTGTTTGTATCTGTTCATTTTAGCTAAAATTTAATTGTTATTTATCTTTATAAAGATAAGATTATTAGTAAAATAAACAAAATAAGAAAGTGACAAACTCTGCAAAAGGGTCTTATAGACTAACCTTTTCACAAAGTCTGTCACTCGGAAGGTCAGATGAAAATTCAACTATTCGTTAATTTTTCTTCTAACTTATCTGCGTATTTCAGCACGAATTTTCGGAAATCATCGAAACTTAATTCCAGATCAAATGTAATAGGTGCATTTACATCATCTCCGCTTTTATCCATAATATGGATATTCTCAATGTTTTCTACATTGCAATTCATTATATCGAACCGATAGTGGCATATTGAGTTACGGATATGATAGGCTATATTTTCTATTGAATTCTTATCAACTCCTTTTCTGTGTTCATTCGCTGTGATTTTGGTTGTATCAATTCCCCAGTTTTCATAATCAACTAATCCATCTACGGATATATTTTTGTCATGGTCTGCGCATTGTTGCGGCATAATTAAGAGGCCCACACAACAATTCATAAAGAGGGTCTTTTCAGAGTTGCAGTTGTGTTCGTATTGAACAAGAATTTGTCGCGTGCGGGAAATAAAATCAATGCGATTTTGATAGTTACTCATAAGTTCTTATTTTTATTCATCTAATCCCGTAATGCTTGCAAATTTTTTCCATCCTGTTGCTTTTTTATATGCATCAGTGCATCCTGACGGCACTTTCAGCACCGAATAAGGATTAATGTTGTAAAAAGTATAATCTTTACATGTCGGCGGTATTTCTGTACCTATTTTGAATAATCGAAGGTTGGAATTGCCATAAAAAGTGTATTCATCTATTCTTTTGACTTGTGTACATTCAGACATATCAACGGTCGTAAGATTTATTGCCCCATCAAAGGCTCCCAAATCACGAACTCCTGAGATAGATTCCAATTTTGAACCTTTCTCAAACGTAATCATTTCTAATGATGAACAACCTTTGAATGCGGCAATTTCAATCGTTTCCACACTTGCGGGAATCTCGATGAAGGTTAAGGCTTTGCAGTCTGAAAGGGCACCCGAATAATTATCTTTGTTCTGATAACCTCCTGTGATAGATTTCAATTTTGAACCTTTCTCAAACGTAATTGTTCTCAATGATGAACCCTTGAAAGCTGTTCCAAGGCTTTCTACGCTTGCAGGAATCTCAATAGTAGTTAAGGATTTGCAGTCTAAAAAGGCACCCAAAATCTTATAATTATTATCATGTCCCCCTGTGAAAGCTTTTAATTTTGAACCTTTCTCAAAAGTTATTGTTTTCAATGAAACACAACCCTTGAAATTATTAAAGGTCATCGACTCTACATTTACAGGAATCGTCACTTTCCATAGATTGGAACAACCGCTGAATGCATCATCAAGAACTGTCAAACCTGTAAAGTGTTTCAATTCATTAAAAATCTGAATTTCCGAGTTTCCTGTGAATGTTGTGCCAAGTGATGTAACCGTTGCGGCTTCGTCATAGGATAATTCAAGATCTCCATTAGTGTCCCACATTCCCACACATAGTTTCTTTACATTTTCATCTGCGAACTGAATAATATTCGGGTCTACCGATTGTCCCGTTTTGGAAATCGTGATTACCGTACCATCTGCCAATTCAAAGTAAACATTGTTCTCATCCTGCGTGATTTTGATGCTATCTGCATCCTTGCCGTCCTCTCCCGTAGCTTTGCCTAATTGCGTCCAATTCGTTCCGTTGTCATAGGAAA
>OGLR01000540.1_pt1 | contig 17057 bp, 20 predicted proteins | sample 1572931 | NCBI WGS metagenome assembly OGLR01 (sample SAMEA2581997, study PRJEB24529) | metagenome | biome: Human gut stool | place: China | collected 2011 | reverse complement strand
CCATAATCATAGCCAGACTTGTTGTTCATGTCGTGGAACAACTCATACCCGCCTTGCAACTCCACGTGCAGATATCCTGCCTGCGCTCTGCTGTCTGTAGCAAATAACAGAGTGAGTAGACATAACTGAACGAATATGACAAAATTATTATTTCTCATAAGTTTATTTCTTTGGATTATACAAGTCGGCAATTTTCTGAAGGTCGCTTGGCTTAATATCCTTGTTCTTCAGCTTTTCGCACAATTCGGGATCATCAGAAAGATATTCCATCAACAATGTTCGCCAATGTTTTGAGCCACTTCCCTGATATCCTATTACTCGTCCGTTCTCATCGCCTTTTTTTCTTGCAATGAAAACAATGCTTCCGTTCTGCACACTGGTTATAGTCAGAGTTCCGTCACTCGGAATGCTATATTTATAGCTACAGCAATAAAATTCCACATAGTCACCCTGCGAATCTACAGCCATCCACTGCGGAGAAACCACTTTGGTCTTCTTGGTGGAGAACATTTTGTTTGTAACGTATGGAACCGAAACAAGATAGTGGCATTTATCGGTATGCGTTTTCTTCCATACTCCAAGCACTTCTATGTCTGTATTCTTCAGTTTCAGTTTTTTCCCGTCTGTTGTCGTCATACGTATATTCTTTGTGTTGCATTTCGGCATTTTCACACGCCCTGTATATTCTGTGCCGTCTTTCATCAGCACACGTCCCTCTTCCTTGTCGGTGGCATCTTTTATTATGCCATATATCTGGCAACTGTTTGTCAAGGGAACAACGAGAAGCAGCGGAAGAAAATAAAACAGCTGCCTCATAGATTGCAAAATTCGTTTCATAAGCTAAGATATTAAAGTTTTACTAATAATGTCACTTTCGTGCCTACAAAATAAAACAATAAAAACGAAAAAACTCTCAACATATGTTGAGAGTTGCATGTTTGGGATAAAATTTTTATGTTTTTTATCTAAAAACGAACTTATACTATCTCTGGTTTCTTCTTGCCAGTTTTATTATTGTTTGCTTTTCCTCGCCTCCTACTTTGCCACTTGCATATATTGTTCCATAATATCCATAAGTATTATTTCCTGTTTCCAATTCTGCAAAACGGATAGTTATTACATTGTCTTCAGACAGAGATACATATATTCCTGTTTCTTCGGGCGTTGCCTCTGTTTCAGAGCTACCACCATCTTCACGAACGTATGGTTTTTGGTAACTGCATGAAATATGAGTTCTATCGCAATTATTACATTTCAGTTTCACTTCGTTCTCAGAAAAGTCTGTAAGTACATGATACCATTTCTCACCACCACCATCTGCTCTCGGTGAATAGTAACCAATATATGTAATATCTGGTAAGGTGTTTTCAATCACGTCAAATAGCAGTGGTGCCTCTTTCTCCTCCTCACAAGCACAAAAAGAAAGTGCAAATAGAAGAAATAAAAATAGTTTTTTCATAAAAGTAATAATTGCATAATTATGTTTTTTTATCAAAAAGTATCTCCTTGCGGATGCGGCTAAGATGCGTTGGCGTAATTTTCAGATAAGAAGCAATGTCTTTTACAGAGTACATTTCAAACAACTCATGATGTTCTGCAATAAGTTGCTTGTACCGTTGTTTGGGAGAGGTGATATAAGATTCTATCAACCTTTCATAGACTTGATTAAAAAGCTGCTCACTCGTTTTTGCTACAATAAACTCAAAATCAGGGTCTCGCCGAACCCGTTCTCTAAGTTCGCATGTCGGCAAAGAGTAAATATCACATGGAGAATTTGCTATAACCGACACTTTTGAGGGAACGCCATAAACAGAATTAGGGAAATCGGCTACAAACTCTCCGGCAAATTCCAGATTGATTATATGCTCGTTGCCGCCTATGTCATTTGCAATGTATTTAAGTGTACCAGTTTTTACAAAACCTACAAACCGTCCTATATTACCTGCTTTCAAAAAGAAATCCCCTGTTTCATAATGGCGTAACTTTCCCTCCCGTTGGCACATCTCACGCCAAAAGTCAGCATCAATTTTATCCATGTATTGATTAAATCTCGCCATAATATTGGCTTAGTAGAAAAAAAATACTGGGGATAAGAGCAAATACCGTTCAACGGATGTTCCACTTATTTTCTTATTTCTGTTTTTTCCTCTGTCATCATGCCCTCAACGTACAAGCGTGTCATTTCTGGATTACCGTTGGTACGTATGGTTATTGACTTTTTGAAATGTCCGGGGAATTTACCTTTGCCGTTATAGGTGATTTTTATCTCACCTGACTTTCCTGGCAAAATGGGAGTCTTTGTGTATTCGGGTACTGTACATCCGCAACTTGCCACAGCCTGATTTATCACCAGTGGGGCATCGCCAACGTTGGTAAATGCAAACTTGCATTCTTGCACAGGTGTGGCTTCGCTAAACGTGCCGAAATTGTGTGATATTTTGTTGAATTTTATTTTTGCCTCTTTCTGCTGTGCCATGGCTGTGCCTATAAAGGCAACAAGCAAAATGGCGATGGTTAAAATCTTCTTCATAATAGTGTTTTTATTTTGTATTTACCTATCTGACGTGCAAAGTTATAAAAAGTTTATAATACGGTGCTTTTATTGCGGCTTGTTTTACATTATTTAACCCAAATGGCGCATTTTTGCGAAACGCATATAGACGTAATAAAGATAAGTTCCCAGTATGACTATTTTCCTGATTTCTGCAAAAGTCTATAATACTCGGTTGCGCCAAGCAGGAAGCATCCTGTGCCATAGTCCTCGAAGTCGGGCACGCTGGTGTATGTCACGGGCTGCCCGGCCGAAGGCATGCACGCTCTCTGTTTCGAGTGCCTTCCATGCCTTGTCGGCTATTGGGCGGTATTGTTTTTCTTTGAGCAGACCATTGCGCATACCCCATGCCATACCATAGAGGAACAGAGCGGTGCCCGTGGTCTCCTTGCCGCCGTATGTGGCTGGCGACACGAGGCTTACGTTCCAAAAACCGTCTTCTCTCTGGCACGATGCGAATGCCTGGCTCATAAGCAGGAAGTCTGCTTTCAGCTCTTTATAGTATTTGTCTTTTTTGCCTATGATGTCCATGACCCTGACCAGTGCGGCATATACCCACCCGTCGCCGCGGCTCCAGTAACAGTCGTTTCCGTCGGATTCTTTATATGGAGGCACATAGTCTTTGTCGCGCCACCAAAAACCTGTTTTTTTATTGTAAAGTCCGCCTCCGCACACATTACGGCTCCAGCGGTATGACTCCATTGCGTAGTCAAGGTATTTGCGGTCGCCGGTATGCTTGTAAGCCATGGCATATAGCGGCATGGCCATTTGTATGGCGTCTATCCATGTCCAGTAGTCGTGTCTGCCAGAGGCTATCTGGTTGTCGAGGTTCTCAATGACTTTTGCCATTGCGTTCTCCTTATTTGTATATGGCAGAAGCATATAGTAGGTCTGTCCGCAGCACTGATCGTCGGCATCGGTCGTCTTGACTCCGTTTCTTGGTGTCCACTGGTGGAAGTTGGCCCATCGCAGCGCATAGTCAACATATTCTTTTTGCGGGTCTATGGCGTTCAGATCCATGAGTCCCTCGTAATAGACGGCTCTTGTCCAAAGCGAGCTTGGCCTGATTTTTCTGACAAAGGTAGGCTTTGTGGGGTCGTCATACTTTGCCATGAAGTATTTGTTGGCTTTACGTGCCGTTTCGAGCACCTGTTCGCAACTTTGCGCATAGCCCGCTATTGCCAACGACAAAAGGGCTGCAAAAGAGATGATTTTTTTCATGTAGATAATCGGTTAAGTTTGTTTTATGTCGGCAAAGATACTAAATAAACGCCATAATATATAGTTTGGCCGATATTTTTTTCTTTCTTTCAAAGAAATATTGTATTTTTGCATGGTAAAATACAGACTGGCTGCTTGGCAACAGGCTTTGCCGGATGTTGTTTGCGTGAAAAATAGGAAATAACAGATACTATAATAAAATATGTATAGAAGCAATACTTGTGGAGAGTTGAGACTCTCCGATGCCGGAAGGGAAGTAACCCTTGCCGGATGGGTACAGCGAGTAAGGAAAATGGGTGGTATGACATTCGTTGACCTCCGCGACAGATATGGTTTGACACAGCTCGTGTTCAACGAGGCTGAGGACGCAGAGCTTTGCGAGCGCGCCAACAAGCTGGGCAGAGAATTCTGCATACAGGTTGTCGGCACAGTTGGAGAGCGTCAGAGTAAAAATCCTAAAATGGAGACAGGAGACATCGAAATTCTCGTAAAGGAGCTTAATGTGTTGAGCGACAGCCTTACACCTCCTTTCAAGATAGAAGATGATACCGACGGCGGTGACGACATAAGGATGAAGTACCGCTATCTTGACCTTCGCCGTCCGGCTGTGCGCAGCAATCTTGAGCTGCGTCACAGAATGACAATCCTTATCCGTAATTTCCTCGACAGCCAGAATTTCATAGAGGTTGAGACTCCTATTCTTATTGGCTCGACACCTGAGGGCGCACGCGACTTCGTGGTACCGTCACGCATGAATCCCGGACAATTCTATGCTCTGCCGCAGAGTCCTCAGACTTTAAAGCAGCTGCTTATGGTGGCAGGTTTCGACAGATATTTCCAGATAGCAAAGTGTTTCCGTGACGAGGACTTGCGTGCCGACCGTCAGCCAGAGTTCACACAGATTGACTGTGAGATGAGTTTTGTAGACCAAGAGGATGTTATTGAGCTTTTCGAGGAAATGGCCCGTCATCTGTTCCGTGAGATACGTGGCGTAGAGCTTCCAAAGCTTGAGCAGATGCCTTGGCACGAGGCTATGCGCCGCTTCGGTAGCGACAAGCCGGATCTCCGGTTTGGTATGGAATTCGTAGAGCTTATGGACGTTTTGAAGGGTACAGGCTCATTCAGTGTGTTTGACGAGGCTGCGTACATTGGCGGTATTTGTGTTCCCGGTTGTGCCGACTATAGCCGCAAGCAGCTCAACGAGCTGACAGATTTTGTAAAGCGTCCTCAGATTGGTGCCAAGGGACTTGTGTACATCAAGTTCAATACAGACGGAACAGTAAAGAGTTCTATAGACAAATTCTATACAGAGGAACAGCTTTTGAAGGTGAAGGAGGCTGCCGGCGCAAAAGACGGCGACTTGGTTCTGATACTCAGTGGCGACAATGTAAACAAGACACGTGTGCAGCTCTGCTCGCTGCGTCTTGAGATGGGCGACCGTCTCGGACTACGTGACAAGAATGTCTTCAAATGCCTGTGGATTGTCGACTTCCCGCTTTTCGAGTGGAGCGACGAGGAACAGCGTCTCATGGCTACTCATCATCCATTTACAATGCCCAACCCTGACGACCTGCCGTTGCTCGACAGTCACCCGGAGCAGGTTCGTGCCAAGGCATACGACTTTGTGTGCAACGGAATTGAGGTTGGTGGCGGCAGTCTCCGTATTCACGATACCAAACTGCAGGAGAAGATGTTTGAGGTTCTCGGTTTCACGCCAGAGCGTGCTCAGGCACAGTTCGGCTTCCTTATGAATGCCTTTAAATACGGTGCGCCTCCTCATGCTGGTCTCGCTTTTGGGCTCGACCGTTTTGTCAGCATCATGGCAGGTCTCGACAGCATCCGTGACTGCATAGCATTCCCGAAAAACAACAGCGGACGCGATGTGATGCTTGACGCCCCATCGCCTATCGACGATAAGCAACTTGATGAGCTGCAAATAAAGGTTGACTTGAAATTGTAGATGTCTTTTAAATTGATATATGTCAAGAAATGTATGATTATCAACAAATTAGCATTTCATGGCGTGCTTTTTCTGTCAAAATATAATTGCTGTGTAAAGAAAAAACATTACCTTTGCAATCAGAAAGGTTAATAGGCGATGTGAAATTGCTGAAAAGTTTAATTTTTTTTATTTATTATGGCAGAAAAAAAAGCTACAACAAAGGCAGCTGCAACAAAGACAACCGCAGCTAAGACAACAACAAAGAAGGCACCTGCTAAGAAGTGCGCAACAAAGTCAGAGGTAATGGTAGACGCTGAAAACGCAGGTTTCCGTGCAGGTGATGTTTATCAGGCTCTGTCTGCAGCTGGTGCAGCTCTATCAGTAGCAGAGTTGGCTAAGGCAACAGAAAAGACCGAGACCGAGGTTCTTCTTGGTATTGGCTGGCTTTTGAAAGAGGGTAAAGTAAAGGGTGACAACGGTAAGGTTGTTCTCGCTTAATACTCTGTTCTGAAAAATATCAGACATTAATAACTATTAAGATAAGGAGCCGCAACCATCAGATAAGATGATGCGGCTCTTTGTATTTTTCTACAACCGCCCAAAGGCTGGAGTGTATTAACAATAAAAATATCTGTTTTGGACTATCAGAGACAGTTAGTGGCTATTCTGAAGGAGGCTGGCGAAAAAGGTCTGCCTCTTAACAAGATAGCCCGCCATGTTTACAACTCTTCATGTACGCTTTTCGAATCTCCTTCGTTCGACAAGGTATATGCCGACCTTGCACAGTTTCTCTCCCGCCAGTCGCATCTTGCTGACGGAATGGTGAAACGCACCGGTACGAGAGGTGTATATGCGATAAATGACAGGTGGGCACTGTTTCGCCAGGTGGTTATAGATTTTGATGAACATACCACAGACGAAATATCACAACAACAGGATTCTTTTGTTGAAGACAAGTCGCTAACTCTTCCTTTGTTCGATTTTTAGTCTCCTGTCAGTAGAACCACACCTCGCTCCTTATTTTTGTAAAATCGCCTTGTCGCAGGTCTGTTTTGTCGATGAGGAAATACATTGTGCCGCAGTCGAAGAAACGCAGTCTCCATCTGTCGTCTTCCTGAATTGACAGTAGAGATATGGCATTTGGGTAGGCATCTGCCACCTCGCTTTCGAATGGTTGCCCGAGAAGTTCGTGGCAGTAGTCTTCAGCTGTGTCATTAAATCTTATTTCCTCAGCTTTTCTGAACACCGACTCGTCAGTGCCTTCCCATGTAATTTCGTATGGCTCTAATCCGTTTTCCTCTTCGGTGTATATCACACGAATCATATCGCCACTGTAGTTGTGAAGTGGCATTACGAGCGGAGCGTCCTCGCCGAGAAAATAGTCGATATCGGCAAAAAAATACAGCATACCATTGTGTGGCAGAAGTCCCTCGGTGTCATGTTGCGAAATATCTTTCAGCCTTATCTGGCAAATGAATGTCAGTGGCTGGCAATATTCTTCACCATCCTCATCTATATACGTTGTATAAGGGTAGGGAATTGTCAGTGGCAAATCTGGCGCCCCCCACCATTTGCTTTTGCCTGTAAGTGTCTCTGCCGTTTCGTGTGTGGTAATTTTTATAGGAGTCATAATCAATATTTATTGTCCTCAATTATTCCCATCAAGAAGTCAACGGCTCCATTTACGCCAAACTTTGTCACATCAAGCGTTACATCATAGTTGCTGCAGTTGTACCAGTCTTTTCCTGTGAAATTTTTTGTATAAAGCTCGCGCGTATAGTCGTTGTCCTCAATCATTATTCTTGCCTTCATCTCGTCAACGCCATATTTTTCCATTATTCTGGCTATGCGCCTGTTGAGAGAAGAATGGAGGAAGAAGCTCAGTTTGTTGGGATGCCTTTTAAAGACATCGAAACCGCATCTTCCAACAACAACGCAGCTTTCTTCGTCTGCAATTTGACGCATGGCGGCCATTTGTGCATAAAACAGCTGCCTGCTTGTTATTTCCCTGATGCCGGTAGAATATTGGCTGACATCGGCAAATGCCTGATAAAACCTAGAGAAATCTTCCCACCACGATGGTCTCCTATTCTCCAGTTCCGTTGCCTCTTGCTCTGTAAGGTTGAATTTCTTGGCTACAGCTGACAGAATTTGTTTGTCTATAAGTTTCACCCCAAGCCTTTTTGCAAGTTCTGCACCAATCTCGTGTCCGCCAGTTCCAAACTGTCTGTTCACGGTAATTACAAATCGCTCGTTTCTGTTCATGGCAAATAGTCTTAGTTAAACAATGTATGGCAATCAGCGATTGCTAAGGCAAACTTAGATGATTTTTCCCAATCAGACAAGTGTTTTGTGGTTTAACTTATTGTTTTTACGAATTTTTAATTATTGGTGTCAAAAATAGATACTGGCTCATAATGTCAACAATACATAACGGACTCTATTAAAGATAACTCATAGAGTCCGTATGTAATCCAATGCTTAGTTTCTATACTCAGTCGGTGTCATACCAACCAGCTGTTTGAACATGCGGGTGAAGTGTTGTGGATATTGAAATCCCAGCTTATAGGCCACCTGATTGATTGTAAGTTTCTTGTCGCTCACGTATTGCTTAGAGATGTCTATGACCTTGTTCTGGATATACCTCTGCGCCGTGAGTCCGGTCTCCTTCTTGATGAGGTCGCCGAAATATCCTGAAGACAGGAATACCTTTTCTGCAAAGAATGCGACAGACGGCAGTCCCTTGCGCTCAGCCTCGCCACTGCTGAAATACTCTTCCAATTCGTGCTGGAACCTGTTCATTATATCGCTGTTCACCTTGTGGCGGGTAATGAACTGGCGGTCGTAGTAACGCATGCAATAGTCCAACAGCAGACTTATGGAATCAGTGATGAGCGTCTGAGAGTGTTTGTCTACAGGATGCAGCAACTCTTCTTGAATACTGTCTAACAGGTCGCTGACGATGCGCTGCTCGCGTTCTGAGAGATGCAGGGCCTCACGCTGGTCGTAGTCAAAGAATGTGTAGTTGTAGATGCGTTTTGCCAATGGCGTTCCATAGATAAGGTCTGGATGAAACAGCAGCCCTCGGGATTCTGGCATTGGTCTCGAGTCATCCCAATCAACAGTTACCACCTGTCCAGGCTTGAAGCTCACTACGGTGCCCGCCTGATAGTCGTACTTCTCTCGTCCGTAGCTTATACTGCAACCGTCACCTTGTTTCAGAAACAACGCATATAGTCCATAGTTCAGCTTGGAATGGTTCAGTCCGGACGCCAAGGTTTGATGGCTCACCACTGTAACCAGCGGATGCAGAGTCTCAACCCCGTGCAGCTTGTTATATGCCTCTACAGAATCTAATTGTATAATATGGTTTTCTGACATGTTGTTCTGCGGGTTCCGCTGTTTGCTATTTTAGATAGTCCTTGAAAAATGTCTCCAGCTTATCCCAAGGGATAAGGCTTTTTGCCTCACCATTACCCATGGGGCTTGTATATCCGCCGTCATAGAGGTCGCAATGAGATGCTGTGGGGACGATTAGCAACTGTTTGTTCTCTGGCACAGGGTTGGGCTTTCCTGTGAAATTATATCCCTCGGCCTTGCCTTCCACCATGTATTTGTAAGTGGCCTCTCCGAAGTATCGGGAGTGGGCCATCTCGCCATGCATCACCATCACGGCAGAGCGGATTTCGTTGATGTAGTAGAGAAAGCGTGAGTTAGCGTATGCCTGGGTGCCGATAATGCGCCATCCGTCGTTGCTGTTGCCGCTGCGCGCATGATAGCCGCGGTCTGTCTTGTAATAGTCGTAATAGTCTTTTACGAATTGCGGAGCATCATCGGGCAAAGGGTCAACAACACCGCCGGCCATAGCCTTTGGATCTTTCAAGCGCTGTCTGGCGAGAGCCTCACGTGTGGCATGGCGCGACTCCTCCTTGTCTTCGCTGTCAAAGTAGCCGTTGCCGGAAACTCTGGTCATATCGTACATCGTGCTTGCCACTGTTGCCTTAATGCGTGTGTCGGCAGCGGCTGCATTGAGAGCGATGCCGCCCCATCCGCATATTCCGATGATGCCTATCTTCTCTGCATCCACATTCTCTAATCCCGACAGAAAATCAACAGCAGCCATGAAATCCTCCGTATTGATGTCTACCGATGCCGTGCGGCGGGGGATGCCGTTGCTCTCACCTGTGTATGAGGGGTCAAATGCCAAGGCCACAAAGCCGCGTTCTGCCATACGCATGGCATAGAGGCCGCTTGCCTGCTCTTTCACAGCACCGAACGGGCCAGAGACTGCTATTGCCGGCAACTGCCCCTGGGCATTCTTTGGCTCATAAAGGTCTGCAGCCAATGTTTGGCCATACTGAGTGTCAAATGTCACCTTGCGGTGGCTCACCTTCTCGCTGAGCAGGAATACCTTATCCCACTCCTGCGTCAATGTCATGTTATATTCCATGTTATCATCTGTATTTTGTTCCTTTTTTGTGTAAGCTGTCAGCAATCCTACAGCAAGTATTGCTAAAAAGTATTTTCTCATAGAATTTGTATTCAGAATTTATATTTACCGGATTTGCTTTTTACCATTTTGGATTACTATACCTTTTGTTCCAGTCTGAGCGACGGTGCCTTGTAGGGTATAGGTTTGTGTATCTTTCCCAGTCTGTTGTTCTTCTTGAACCATTTTAATACCAGTCGGCTCGTGTATCGATAGTGTGACGCTTACATTATCACCACCAGCATGGAGCCACGTTTTAATGTCTCTCTGTGTCATGCCGTCAAGTTTTCCGATGCGTGTGAAGCTCCATGAGTTTGTGTCGTAGTAGATACATAGACTGTTTCCCAGATAGAGTATCAGGTCGCCAGGTGCAGTGGTAATTTGCTCGTTGTTTTGTGGGAATGTGTATCCCAGTGCCCCAACCTTCTCAAAATCACCATAGTCATGTGCCTCATAGGTGATGTCACCCTGTTTTAGTTGTCTGGCCAGTGCCTCCGTTGAGGAATTGCTGACGAGTGTTGCTGATTTTGTCACGCCATTAATGGTGATATATATTTTTGTTCCATATTATTATAAGAATTGAAATTTTGTGTCAGTAGCCAGTCATCAAGCAACGCAGTGCGGTTGGAGTGGTTGCTGTTGTTTATCCACAGGGCGTCACCCGCCCATGTGACACCAGGAAGCAGCCGCCTTGCGTCTGCCACCACTCCGCTTATGCCGCTGCTATGGCTTGACACAATAAGCCCTACAGTCTTGCCAGCGAGATTCTCGCTATTTTGGAATAGATAAGACTGCATGACTGCCGCCATTTGGCTCCACCAAAGTGGTGTTACGATGATGATATTCTGGTAGTCATCAAGATTGGTTGTCACGGGGTCTATGGACGGATAGCTTCCTGCGTCGTTTGGATTTGCTTTAATGGCGTTCAGCAGCTGCATGCCAATGGCATAATTATCGGCCTCATACCTCAATCCTTTCTCTGTGGGAAGAATTTCCTGTTGATCTGCCGGAATTTTAGCAGCAAGACTGTTTACTATGGCCTTGCAGTTCCCTGTATAACTGTAATACACTATTAATGTCTTGCCCATGTTGGATAGAGTCTGGTTGGTCTCCGCCTTAATCTTATGTTCAGATGAGCAACACGTTAGTAACATTGCTGTCAAAATCATTAATACCTGTCTCATAATATGAAATTATTATAGTTTTCCGGTTGCAAAATTACAATGATTTCACGGTAGTCGTCCTAAACGAATTGCTGAATGAACTACCAATATTGCAGGATTAGCCTCAAAATACGGATATTCTCCTGTGTTATAATAAATGCAGGTTAAATGATAGGGGGGCTGTTAACGTAAGTTACGTGTCTCAATATCTATTATCGGTACTTCCTGTCCATGAGTTATCGACCCTTATGTTTGCCGTTACCTCCTTTGATGTCTCAGAGCCATTGAAAAAATTTCCGGTGTAAACAGTTATGTAGTTTGTGGTGACAATGACATTTTCAAAAACTTTCTCGCATATAGTGTTGCCGCTGGTGTCAAGCGCCGTAACCGTGAATTTCATAGGTTTAGGCACCTCGTGTGGGAAAGTATAAACATCGAAAGATGTCTCAGTCCCTGTAACATCGCGATATTCTGTCTGTCGGCTGTTAACACATCCATACCCTGTCTGCCCGTCCAATGTTGAGGAGCCGCCAGTATAATAAAATTTCAGCTGTTTTACATTTTCTGGTATCTTGTCTTTTATAACAAGTCTGAACATTCCCGCAATTCGCTTAAGAAGAATATCAAGATTATTATTGTTGCCTGACGCCAGACTGATATTTTCATAATAGCGGAAAGTATCTGTAACTTTTCCACCAAATGCAATTTTTAGCAGGTTGGTACTTGTTGCCGCATCTTTGTTGGAGTAGCCTAAAACGAGCAGTGAGGATTCTCCACTGGGCACATTCAGCTTTACGGTACCAAAACCACTGTCGGTAGATTTTTGATTTTTATAGAATACTCTCTCGCCATTTTGATATAGGGCAACGGTTACTCTTGTGCAGACATCATCCAGCGGCACATCACTTTGGGCTGTTTCCTGTCCGCTGTAGGCAAGACTCTCTACCCCGCCAACATTTATTGTAATTGACGCATCACCCGATGTGTCGTTGTTTCCGCCACCAGCATTCTCTTTTCCATCATTTCCCAGTAATTCTTCTAACGAGACTTTTTCGCATGCAGATAATGACAGCAAAACCAATAAAAGGGATATTATTTTTAAGTGTTTCATGGTTTTAGAAATGATGTAAAGGTTAGTAAATGATATATTTTAAGAAGTGCTGTTTTAATAAAGAGATTATGTCAGTTCATAAATTCCTGTTGGCACTTTACGTTTAAGCACTTCAACCACGAAGTCAACACCAGCAATAATACCGTAAGAGGCGAGAACCTGCTCTACAGTTTTCTTTGCAAGCTCAGGATGGTTGTTCTCGTCAGAAAGGTGACAAAGCCAGGCATGCCTCAGGTTTGGGGATGCGTTTTCGGCAATTGCCTTTCCACAATCAGTGTTGCTCAGATGTCCCCTTGGCCCAAGAATTCTTTCTTTCAGATGTTGAGGATAGTGTCCGCCTTTCAGCATTTCCACATCATGGTTGGCTTCAATGACAAGATAGTTGGCAGATTTGATATACTGCTTCATCTCGTCGGTAACGGTACCGGCATCAGTAATCAGACAGAAGGTTATCCCCTCGGCCTCTATCTGATAACCTACATTATCGAAACTGTCGTGAGGAACATTGAATGGTGTTATGGTAAAATCACCAATCTTAAATACTGTTTTTGTCTCAATTATCTTGGCAAGTCCTCCGGCAATCTTGTTTTTAACACACCAGTTGCCGTTTATGCCTGCATGTACCTTTCTTGTGGCATATACAGGCAATTGGTAATCTTTGCTCAGGCTTCCGACAGATTTTACGTGGTCGGCATGGTCATGAGTCAGTATTATGTTGTGTATTTGTGACAGCGAGAGTCCATAATCGCGTAAATGCTTTTTCAACGTTCTTATACCTATGCCCGCATCGATAAGAATTGCGTCATTGTCGGTATAAAGCAAATAGCAATTGCCGCTACTTCCACTGCCCAAAGATATGAATTGTAGCATTGTTCGTTTTTATTTTGTACAAAATTACAGAAAAGGTTTGAATTTACAAAATTATTTAGCTACCTTTGTCGATAATTAATGTTTTTAATAATGAAAAAACGAATATCCATATTTTTATCTTTCTTTTTGTCTTTATTTCTTGTTGCCTGTTGTAATGGGAAGAACGGAGAAGAAGTTATAGCGGAGAATGTTCAGACATTTGCATCTGCATACTACAATTGGGATTTTCCTGCCGCAGCCCAACTTGCAACAGACGACTCACAGCTTTGGCTTCGATATTTGGCATCGCAGGTAGACACTGTAGATATTGCCGCTATAAGAGATAAGGAGAAAGCTGCGGAGGTTGAGATATTATCGTTGGATATGGAAGGAGAGAATAGCGGAAATGCTACTGTTGTAGTGAGAAACTACCTGGCAATGGACAGTATTGGTAAAATTCCTGTATGCAGGGATGCTGATACTGTAACAATAGAGATTATCATGGGCAAAATTAATTGTAACAGCATAACATATAAGAGATGAAGCATTAAGACTGGATATTGCCAGTTTTGCTTCACCTCTTATTCTGTAGATATTTTTTACAGGCTGCTTACCACTTCTTGCTGCGTATCTCCTCAAGGGCTTTTACCCAATTTGTGTCGAGTGAGAAACGGGTAAGGTATTCTTCATTGTTGACGTATGACTGCACGAGCTCAAGATCCATATCGTTGAACAGCGGATGGTTGAGCGAGGCATTCTTAAATCTTGCCACAACAATGTCTTTTGCTTCCTCTTTGTTAGCTTCAGACAAACGCTTTACAAATAGATTGACAAACTCGTACATGGCATACGATTGCTCGTTAATCATTGCAATGTTGTCGTTGAAAACTTTTAGGTCGTTAGTGTCTTTCAGAACCTCATCGCGTACTTTCATCTTCAGGTAGTCGACAACATTTACTTTGAAATAGGCGATACGCCGGCTCTGGAGGTCTTGCTTTTGGTCGTCAACAACCAACTTTGATATTCTCTTTATTTCGTTGGCTACATCCTGAGCCTTCGCATGTCCTGCCATCAGAAGAGATATGGCAAGAAAGAAAAATAGTTTTTTCATTGTTCTATTATTTATTAATTATTAAATTCCAAACTAAGCCGAAACAAGTTGCAGTCTATGGATATCTCACCTCAAAGACCTCATAGCCTTATAACCTCACATGGCATTTCAGGAATATGCTGTGGTCTATGCATTCCGGCAATTCTTCCTGATAGTGTGTCACCATGATAAGAGTTTTTCCACGCCGTTTGCAGAATGCGTTTATCACATCCTTTACCAGCTGACGGTTTGTGTTGTCAAGACCGTGCAGAGGCTCATCGAGAATTAGCAGTTGAGGGTCTTTGACAAAAGCCCTTGCAAGGAGTACAAGCCTTTGCTCGCCCGATGAGATTTTTATAAAACTGCGGTCTGCAAGGTTACTTATTCCGAAAATATCCATCCAGAACAGGCACTGCTCATATTCTTTGTCTTCTGGTTTAACGTAAAGTCCCACAGAATCTTTCAGCCCACTTGCCACTATTCTCAGACATGGCATGTCGCGCTGATACGAGCGGTGCATTTCCGGTGACACATATCCAATATGTTTTTTAATGTCCCAGATGCTCTCGCCGGTTCCACGCTCGTTGTCGAAGAGCGTTATGTCGCAGGCGTATCCTTGTGGATTGTCGGCACAAACAAGGCTGAGTAGGGTAGACTTGCCTGCTCCGTTCTGTCCTGACAGTGCCCATCGCTCGCCGTTTCGTACGGTCCAGCTCAGGTCTTTCAATATTGTCCGTTCGCCATATACAATGCTGACGTTTTTCATGCCGACAACAACATCGGCATTGTAGTCAGCAGCATTGTCTGGCAGTTCTGTTATAGCCTGTTCTTTCTGTTTGCTTAGAACATGTGCGGGGCATGGCGTTTGGCTGCTTATATATTCTTGCCGTGTTATTTTCTTGCCGACCGTCATGTTGTCAACCTCAACAACGTGTGTGATAAATTCTGGAATGTCATCGGTTTTTGACAATACGAGAATTATCTGCAGCGCCGTCTCTCTGCTCAGTTCTGTGAGTAGAGCAGACAGTTGCTCTCTGCTTTCGTTGTCAAGTCCGATAAACGGATTGTCCATTATCATAACTCTTGGCTCGGCGAAAAGCATTGTGGCAAGTTTTAGTTTCCGCAATTCTCCGCTTGAGAGCAAAATGACATATTTGTCGAGAAAATGCTCCATTTGGAACAGACTGTATATGTGCTGTTGCCACCGCCGGCGTTCGGGAGTATCTTCTCCTGCCGTTATGTAAGCCTCCTCGAGTTTTTCGCTGACAATCGGAGTCTCTGCGTCAATCTCTTGCTGGTTCCACCGCTGTTGCAGATAGTAGGTACGGTCGTTGTCGCCTCCGTAAGTGTCACGGAAAGCTATGTATTTTATGTTGTCGCTTACGAGCGGTTTTGTGCTTGGTGCAAAATCATATTCCGGGTCGTGCATGAGCAGCGGATGACGGCCTACGATGATGTTTACGAACATCGACTTTCCGCCGCCGTTAGGCCCCACAATGGCAATGTGCTCTCCGTCTGCAGTCTCAAAATCTACAGGCTTTGCCATTCTCCATTCAGGCATTCGGGTTACTCCGTTTTTTATGCTGATTATTTTTTGCATTTGCTGTTTGTTGTTGGAGAGTTAAGGGTAGTTATGGGAAGATAAGGGGCGTATTCTTATCTCCTTTTATTTCCTTTTTATCTCCTTTTTCTCCTTCTGTGTCCTTATTTGTTATGCGCGACTGGTTTTTGTTGACGAAATCTTTCCAGCCTCTGTAGTGAGTGTCGGAAGCAGGATTTCCCATCTGCATGAAGTGGCAATAAGCTGCACCCAGCGCATCGGTTGCGTCCATAAATTTCGGCATGTCGTTCTCGTCAAGATGTAGCAGCCGCATGAGCATTCCTGCCACCTGTTCCTTGCTTGCCGAGCCATTTCCCGTTATAGCCATTTTAATTTTCAGTGGTGCGTATTCGTGAATAGGTACCGAATGGTGTATGGCTGCTGCAATTGCGACTCCCTGCGCGCGTCCGAGCTTTAGCATCGACTGCACGTTTTTTCCGAAGAATGGCGCCTCGATAGCCATCTCGTCGGGCAGGTAAGAGTCTATTATGCCTGTTACCCTTTCAAATATTTTGCCCAAACGCAGATACGGGTCGGCAATTTTTCTCATGTCAATGACTCCCATTGCCACCATTTCTGCTTTGTTGCCCTTAGCTTTGACTACTCCATATCCCATCACGTTGGTTCCGGGGTCGATGCCAAGAATTATTTTTTCTGCTTTTACCGTTTTATCTGTAGAAGCCATGATTATCTGTCAATATACGGATTGTGAGCCACCTCGTAGCCAATGGTCGTCTCAGGTCCGTGTCCTGGCAATATGCGCGTCTGGTCGGGCAACTGACTAATCATTCTGAGACTTTGAATTAGCATAAACATCGAGCCGCCGGTAAAATCGGTGCGGCCGATGCTGTTGTTGAAAAGGGTGTCACCAGAGAAAGCAACATTCTCATCCTCACAGTAGTAGAACACGCCGCCTGGTGAGTGTCCGGGAGTCTCAATCACCCTGAGACTGTGAGTGCCGAAGTCTATGGTGTCGTTCTCATGCAGGAAACGTCCCACAGAAGGCATCTCGTAGTCGATGCTTGCACCGACTACAGCCAG
>OGLR01000537.1_pt1 | contig 17093 bp, 20 predicted proteins | sample 1572931 | NCBI WGS metagenome assembly OGLR01 (sample SAMEA2581997, study PRJEB24529) | metagenome | biome: Human gut stool | place: China | collected 2011 | reverse complement strand
CTGGGAAAAGGAGAAAAAACGAAAAGGGTGCGCCATAGACTTATGACACACCCCCATCAAAAACGCAGAATTGATATGAGTAAAACGGTAAAAATCATTCATGTCCACTTCATAAACGGTCATCGTAATTACTATTTTGGAAGCGTGAGAGCCATCTATAAGATGTTCTCGCCAGAAGAGTTGGGCTGTGGCGAAATCTACCTTCGTCACCAGCTTACAGAGAGAGGTAATCACTTTCTAAATGACAGGGTGTTAATCATTCGTTCTACACTGCTCAGATAGAAAACGCTTCATTCTTTCATTTCTAAAAATGGAAGAATGAAGCCGCCAGATTATAGTCTAAAATAAAATATCTTAACAATAAAAGGGCGTTATCCCATCAGATAACGCCCTCAGTCTTAATCTTCAAGAGTCAAGTACACCGCAGTGTATACACTATCGATGGTAGCAGAAACTACGTCATCTTCTACTGCCATGGTCTGCCAATCCTCATCCACTTCGCCATTCTCCTTGCCCTTGTAAAGAAGAGCACCATTTTCCACCTTTACGGCAACGACCTGCACTTCAGCAATTTCATTACTCCAATCGTGAACTCTGATGAGCCAAGCTGCCCCGATTTCTTCTTCTTTTTCCAAAAGGTCAACTTCCTCTTTACCATGTTTGTCCATCACCTCAATGATAGATTTAACGATTTCTTTATGGAGATTAATTCTTTGTCCGATGTAATCAATATATTTCATTTTCCGATTTTTTTGAGGAGAGGTGGTTAACCTCTCCGTTACCTATAAATTACTCATTTGCTCTATCAAATATACTTTCATATCTTCATATTTTATACCTAAAGCAAAAAGTTTTGCTTCATTTCTTCGACTTCTGAATTATACATTACTTCAATGCTCCCTTCAGCTTTCAGAAAAGATTCACCTTTTTTAGGTTCCGACTTATATTCAATTCTTAATCTTGACATATCCTTGATTATATTGTGAGGGGTGGTTAACCCCTCGTTTATTCTAAGCTACAAATTTATATTCGTGAAGACTGATGTAATCGTCGTCTAGTTCGTGTTCCTCATTCCACTCTTTTATCTCTTCAATAGAAATGGAGTTACGACTCAATCGACTTGCAACATATTGCATAGCTTCTTTTTCCGTCTTAAAGTCTTCAAATTCGTCCTCGCCCTCGATGCAAGAATGGACGGAAAAGCGGTATGGAAAGTATTTTCCTTCAACGTCATTTGTTGCATACACTTCACATCCCTCCTCTTCCACTATATAGTATACTTTCATATCTTCGTAGTGACCTTCAAGAAGATGTCTGAAATCCGTTGCTCCCCAAACTTCACTGGCTTCGATGCGTAAAACCCCATCTTCAAGTTCACAATCCTGTATGAAACCTCTCAGATAACTTGTACCCTTGTCTATTCCGAGAGCCAAGATGATGTTTCCTTCCCACTCCTCTGATGCACCTTCTTCCATTACAGGGCGTTCTCTTTTCAAAAACGCCTTGCAAAGTTCATTTAACTGCTGAAGGTCTTCTGAGTTACCTTCGATTCTATAACTTGTTGTTGCCCAATTAGCCATATCTGTAAAACTAAAACATTGTATAATAAAGTTCCTTCTCTCTAAGGTGCTCGATAGCTTCGTTAGCCAACTGGCACGCCCATTCATCACGAGGGTCGTAACACCCCTGCTTGTAGTTCTCAGCCAATTGCTCCATAAAAGCCATTACAACCTTGAACTTTTCATTCACCAAGAAACGATGGTCATTAGCCCATTCTTTGCCGGTTTTGGCTGCGCTACCCATCTTACCATTCACGAAACGAGAAAACTCGTCTGCAAACTGCTTGTCATTTTCACTAATTGAATCGTTATACATACTCCAATATCATTTAAATGGTTCAACATAAAAATTTATTCTGGATTTGAGGATTCATTGCCTTTTACGGTTTTTTGTTCCTTTCGATCCGATATTTTTTTTATCATTCCGTCATCTCGTCATCATATAGCCTTTTTACGTGCATTAGAAGATGGCGGTTCAAAAGAGTCAGAACACCCAACAATTCGGTAGAAAGTTTTTTGGAATACCCAAATGTGCAACATTTGTGGAAGGCTTTCCGGAAAAGTTTTAGCCGAATAAGGCTTTGCCTGGTGTTTGGTATCTGACAGAACCGCCATACCTTTGCACGGTAAAAAGCCAGATGATAGAGAGACGGCAACCACAATCATAAAAAATAGAGGTCGAAGTAAGGAACAAAAATAGAATATAGATATAAAGAAAGCAATACCCCAATGCTATAAGCATGCAATAGAGTAATAAATAAACAATACAATAGATAAACAACGCAATAATAATATAAACATATAAGTATATAGCTATATAACACAATAATAACATATATAAATAGATATAACCAAGCAAGATAACCCCCATCAAATACTCCGTTCTTTCCACACTGCACTTGTGCCGTGGAAAGAAGACCTCTCTCCCGAAGCCCAGTAGCCACCCTCGGTTTGGCAGCTGGGCAATGCAACATACGCCAGTATACTTGCATTGGGGCAAGAGAAGAAGAGACTTGTAGGAAGAGTGCCATAGGCACGTGTCAAGCAGGATGGCCAAGGATGGCTCCCTGGTGGAGATGAGCATGGTTCATCTTCGCTGAAAAGGGAGCATCCCTGCCCATTCTGCAGACCTTTCTATATGTCTCTTCTTCGAAAAGGGGTGTGGTGGCGGTAAGCCCCACATGAATGTTCGACTACTCTCCCGAAGCTGCTCTAAGATGATGCAAGCATCGCATTAGTGCAGTTTCCCTGTCTTCTCGGAAGGACCACCAACGTTGTTCCTGGAAGAGAAAGCTGGGAAAGGGCTTAAACGGCGAAGGTATAGATATAAAGAAAAACCTACCATATAGCAGCTATATGGTATAAAAAACAAAGCAACCTAATAAAAAAGCCACTATTTACGCCAAAACAAAACCCATCGGAGATACCTCTTGCACCGGTGAAGCTGAATGGTTCAACCGGATGGCTGCGACCGATGAGGGAGCAGCCCAGGAAATCTTAGATAAAAACAAAAGTTAAAGTAGTTAATATATCTTTATTTTTGCATTTATATTAACAGAAAGTGCTATTTTTGCACATGTCTTCGGAAGACTTCAATCGTACCTTTATGGAATAGAAAATCATAAGAAAGTAAACTTCCGTTGACTGTCAGCCGTTAGGCTGTGGATTAAAACGAAATTTCTACTATCGTAGATTCTGGCTTAGAGCCAAGTTAGCCCCGCTTTCAATGCGGGGCTTTTTAGTTCTATTGAAGTTATGGCTACGATTTCTTCATCTGCTCACGTGCCCATTCCTTTGCGGTGCCTCGTTCAATATCTCCATAACGCTCTAAATCGTGTGCTTGCTGCAGAAGATTGTCGTATGAAGTATTGTTATGCCGGTTGCTTGCAGCAATGATAGCCAGAGCATGGTCATAGTCCTTGATTGGTCGAAGAGGATTTTCACGTTCCATTTTTGCGATAAGCTTCCCTCGCTTTACGCTGTCGCCTCGCTCAAACTGTCGTAAAATCATCGCTGATATTCTGTCGTTCTTATAATCTACCTTTTCCTCTGCCATCAGCTGCGCCTCCTCAAAGGTAACTGCATTCTCAGATTTCTTCACAAGTGAACGTGCCCAGGCATCACGAATGTCTTCCCAAGTCTTTACCTTCTTTGCTGCCGGCTTCTTTCCGTTGAGTAATTCAAGGAAAGCCTTGCCATCTTTGGCAGTTAGGTAATACTCATGATAATGATTCTGATATCCGTAACCATTATAATTATCTCCGAAAGTACGATAATCAACTTTCTTTTCCTCAACAAAAGTTTTCAGCTTGCCGAGCAAAGAAGTTTTTCCTTCAAAGATACAAATGTTTACAACACCATTATGTGTGCGTGCAGCTACCCCACTTTTATGCTTTCTGTTGGCATTGTTAACAGAAGAAAATTTAGAAGGCATGAATACTTGTCTGTAAGTTCCCATATCACTTGCGCTTGACCGTGCTGCGGTAGGGCTATATAATTAGTTAAAAGATAATCTTGCATATTGCGTAAGATGCCCACGTGGTGCACCAACCTGAAAGTGTGAAAGCATTTCTCCTTTATTGAGGATTGGCTTATCTAGAATGATGGTAGTTACCTGTTTGCCTTCACAATCATATTGATTACACTTGTAGCCAATAGTCATTTTTGGCAAATTCCACGTTCCCCAATTTTGCGTATTAAGGTAAGAAAGCAATACATAAATATTATGAGGAGTAGACTCAACAGTTGCACCATCAGTAAACACTTTCTTGTATGCTGCTTCTATCAGAGCTTTCTTCTCCAAGATTCTGCGTTGCAGTTCCTCTTGTTTTGCTTTCTGCTTTTCCAACTTACTCTTCTTCTCTGTCAGAAGTTCCTCTTCAGTCATATCCTTGCATTTTGCCAGAACAGCATCAATGCCTCCGAGATTAAGGATGAAATTACCTGCATTCTTGATTGGCAATCCGTTTTCTGTAATAAGTAAAGAACCGTCAGCGTTTTGGCAGACAACCAAAGTTCTAGTATTTGTTTCTAAAATCTTCATATTGAAATTGACTTAACCGTGCTGTCGAGGGCTGATAAATATTAATAAGTAACTCCGTAACCTTTGTTGTTGTCGTACTTAGCGAGCAAACAACCGCCATTATTATAATAATATGTGACACCACCATCTTCTTTGGTGTAATCACCTGGTTCTAGGCGTTCATTCATGTAGTTTTCAAACTCAGCAAATGAAACAAAAGCCTGTCCTCTATCATTAAAATTTAATATACTCATAAAGAATATTTTAAAGGGTTATTTCTTCGTGGATAGCTTCACTAATGAGCTTTGCTATATCTGTCGGAATCAAAATTCCTATAGTCTTACCGGCAATATCCTTGCAATAGCAAATAGGTTCAGCCTTTTGACTTGAAAGATACAGCTGCAATTCATCGTCATAGCCATCTATGTCATAAGAAGCAGTAATGTTGCTTTTCAGTTCCATTCCCTTGATGGAAAGTTCGCATTGCCAATAATCGAAAGGTTTCTTCTTGCCTTTAACCATTTTGCGCCCACGAATAACATTCAGAGTAACTTCCTTTCCGCTTTTAGTAATGAAAGTAAAGTCCGTTGTCTTTTCTAACTTTTGTGTAAAATCTTTCTGATTCATAAATGTGACTTATCCGTGTTGTCGAGGGCTATTTAATGTAAAACGTTTATATCATTACTTCTTGATGTACTTATCTAATAGCTTAGGACGTACATTCAGTGCCTTTGCAAACTCATCCAACTGACAAGCATAGCGAGTCTCATAATAGCTACGCTCCATCTGGTTCTTGGAATTTGCCAAGTCTTGCAAGATGTCTCGAAGATATCTCTTCACAACATACTTATACCATTCTAACTTTCTGCCTTTTTTATCAGTAATTTCTGCCATACTTCAATAATATTTAAATGGTTCAACATAAAAATTTATTCTGGATTTGAGGATTCATTGCCTTTTACGGTTTTTTGTTCCTTTCGATCCGATATTTTTTTTATCATTCCGTCATCTCGTCATCATATAGCCTTTTTACGTGCATAAAGAAATGGTGGTTCCCAAGAGTCAGAACACCCAACAATTCGGTAGAAAGTTTTTTGGAATACCCAAATGTGCAACATTTGTGGAAGGCTTTCCGGAAAAGTTTTAGCCGAATAAGGCATCGCCTGGTGTTTGGTATCTGACAGAACCGCCATACCTTTGCACAGTAAAAAGCCAAATGATAGAGAGACGGCAACCACTATCATAAAAAATAGAGGTCGAAGCAAGGAACAAAAATAGAATATAGATATAAAAAAAGCTATACACCCATGCTTTAAGCATGCAATAAAGCAATAGATAAATAACGTAATACCTATATAGATATATAAGCCTATAGCAATATAGATATATAGCACCATATAGATATAAGATATAAGCCCCCATGGAAGCGTTGCTTCCCGAAGGCTATAGGTTTTGCAATTGTTAATTTCAAAGGTATTTCGCATTTGCGACTTGAATTTGAAAAAAAAGCATTTTCTTTGCACCCAAAAACAAATAAAATAATAAAAACATGGGTGCATTTGGAATTTTTGTAGCGATATTGACATTCATTTATATCGTATACTATGCCGTCATGATCGGCATGGATGTCGTTGGCAGCAACGGCAAGAAGAAAGCAGAAGTTGAAGAGTTTGCTGTTGGCAGCGCTCCCGACGAAGACTTAGAAGAAGAGCCTACCATGGTGAGTGAAGACGGCGATACTCCGGCAGCAAATACCGGAGAAGTCAAAGAGACAGCTCCACCTTCAACCGGCGATAACGCAGCCACAGGTAAGAACGAAGAACAGATAGCAGCAGAGATCCTTGCTGCTGATGATAACGCTCTTTACAACCAGGCAATGGCTGCCAAGAAGGAAATGGTCAAGTTCTGCTCAGAGAGTGAAGATGAAAAAACAACTCCTGAGTATGAACGTACTCTCGTTGAGTCAATGGCACAGGCTGTAGAATTAGGGGGAAACAATATGGATGATTTAGGCGTATGAGAAAGATTATAAATCCAAGATACCTGATGGTATTGTTATTCGTTGCCGTTTCTCTGTCTGCATCTGCAGATTGTGGTAGTACAGACTACAGTGGCAGCATGGGCAGATTATATGATATGGTAGTATATGTGCTGAACATGTGTGTCTTCACTATGCGCTTGATGTATGCCGTAGCATCTGTTCTTGCCATCTACAGTGCCACCAGTATCTATATCAAACTCCAAGCAGGAGAAGAAGGTTTCACGAAAAGTGTACTCGTCCTGGTGGGAAGTTGTTTATTTCTCGTAGGAGCTACAGTCGTAATGCCAGCTTTCTTCGGTTTCAGCTATGGCAATACATCTACGTTAAAATTTTGGTAGAAAGTTTTTAATAATTAAATAGTTTAAATTTATGAACAGAATGATTTTTAACACGTTGGCTTGCGCCACAAAAAGTTGTGCTTCGGCTACAGCCAAGCAGATTAAGACATTGGTGAAGAACCCACGCTTCGGTATGGTTATGATGCTTCTTTTCGTATTTACAATTGGCGTGTTCGCTCAGGATGCTGCTGGAAACTTCTCCGCAGGTACTAAGGCATTGAGCACAGCAACTGAAGAGATTGCCAAGTATGTACCTATAGTTGTGAAGCTTTGCTATGCCATCGCAGGTGTTGTTGCCGTTGTAGGTGCCATCAGCGTTTATATCGCTATGAACAACGAGGAGAACGACATCAAGAAGAAGATTATGATGACCGTAGGTGCATGTATCTTCCTCATTGCAGCAGCTCAGGCATTGCCATTGTTCTTTGGCGTAACCAACGCTTAAGTTTTGAGTTATGGCAAATGACAATCAAGGGCAATATCCTGATTATCCGGTTTTCAAGGGGCTTCAAAAGCCCCTTGAATTTCTGGGTTTGCAAGGAAGGTATATCTATTGGGCAGCCGGCGCAGTTGGTGGTGGCATTCTAGGCTTTTTGATATTCTACATGTGGATTGGTTTCATAGTAGGACTTGTCTATCTTACCATCGTAATAGGTTTTGGTGGAGCGATGATATTCATCAAGCAGCATAAGGGATTGCATTCCAAAAAACATAGTAAAGGCGTATATGTACTTGCCCACCTGCAACAGTATAGAAGCAGATGAGCAAGTTTTTTTATTTCTAAAAACTATCAGTATGATTTCAATTTTTGTTATTGTCGTATTTATCTCCATCCTGGTGGGTATGGCTATTTCCGTGAGTGCGTTTGGTACTGGCGGTAAGCGAGCCAAGATGTTTGAAAATATCTATTTCAGTGTAGAGGATGTGGATGGAATTGGCGTGGTGTATACAAAGAAGGGTGATTATTCTGCCATTCTCAAAATGGAGAATCCGGTAAGAAAATATTCTGCCGATATAGATAGCTATTACGACTTCACCACCCTGATGGCATCTGTAATGCAATTGTTGGGAGACGGATATGCCATCCATAAGCAGGACATCTTTGTCCGTAAGAAGTTTGATATGAACAGGATATCTTCTGAGAACAAAGACAGCAAGAAGCGTTTCCTTTCAGACGCATACTTCCGTTTTTTCAATGGTAGAACCTATACAGAGGGCACTACTTATCTCACTATTACACAGCGAGGCAAGAGTGGCGGTCTCCACACCTACGACTCTAACAAGTGGAGAGACTTTCTCGTGAAGATTCGTAAAGTGGAAGACCGTTTGAAGAGTGGCGAGATCAGCTGCAAGTTCCTCACATCCAAGGAATGCCAGGAGTTTGCAGACCGTTTCTTTGCGGTTGATTTCACCCATGAGAAAGTTAGCATGTCCAATTTCAAGGTAGACAGTGAAGAAATCGGTATGGGCAATTCACACGTGAAAGTGTACAGTCTCCTTGATATCGACAATGTAGGATTGCCGAGCAATCTCCGTCCCTATAGTGAAACTACCGTAAACAATGCCGTTCTTCCAGAGGACTTGCTCTCAGAGATAGATCATATCCCTGGTGTAGATACCGTTATTTATAATCAGATTTTCTTTCTTCCTAATCAGAAGAGAGAGATGGCAAAGCTGGATAAGAAGAAAAACCGCCATGCTTCTATCCCGAATCCGTCCAATCTGATAGCAGTAGAAGATATCAAGGCTGTTCAGAACGAAATTGCAAGAAATAGCAAAACCCTTGTATATGCACACTTTAATCTTGTCATAAAGATTGACGCAGACAAGGATTTCCAGAAGGTTACCAACAATTTGGAAAACATCTTCTCCAAGTACAGCATCAATATTTCCAAGCGTGCCTATAACCAGTTGGAACTGTTCGTGGCAAGCTTTCCTGGTAACTGCTTCCGTCTCAACCAGGACTATGATCAGTTCCTTACGTTGTCAGAGGCAGCTCTGTGTCTGATGTATAAGGAGCATCAAGCTAAAGGAGACCAGTCTTCCCTGAAATGCTACTATACAGACCGCCAGGGTGTGCCGATGCCTATAGATACCACCGGTAAGGAAGGAAAGGTGAAGTATACCAACAACTCCAATTTCTTCGTACTGGGACCCTCCGGAAGCGGAAAGAGCTTCTTCATGAATACGGTGATGCGACAATATTATGAGCAGGACACCGACGTTGTGATTGTAGATACTGGTGACAGCTATGAGGGAATCTGTAGTTATTTCGGGGGAACCTACATTTCCTACACCAAGGAAAAGCCTATCTCCATGAATCCGTTCAAGATTACCAAGATGGAGTATGAGCAGAACTTCGGAGAGAAGAAAAACTTCCTGAAGAACCTTATCTTCCAGATATACAAAGGAGCCAGCCAACCATCAATGTTGGAAGAGACCATCATCAACCAGACCATCGTGGAGTATTATGAAGCTTACTTCCATCCTTTCGAAGGTTTCACGGATGAAGAGCGTGAAAAAATGAAAGATGCCCTCCTGCTTCAGGATAAGACCAATGGCAAGTATGAAGAGTATGAGCAGAAAATGGAAGAGCGCTATGGTGACGAGTTTAACCTGGAACTTTCTGAAAACAGGGGACTTTCAGAAAAAGACAAACGTAGGGTACCAAAGCTCAAAGCCATCATCGATGACAGCGCAGCTACCGAGGGCGAGAAGGAACAGGCAAAGAAAGCCCTTCAGCGGCTCACCCCAGAGGTAATTGAAAACAATTATCTCATGCGCATCGAGAGAAAGCTTGAGAAAGTGGAACGCCAGAAGAAGAAGTTGAAGGTGACAGATTTGTCATTCAATACCTACTATGAGTTTGTCCTGGAGCGTATTCCGCAGATTATGAAACAGCAGAACATCAGTTTCGATATCAATAATTTTGCAACTATTCTCAAACCTTTCTATAAAGGTGGTGAGAAGGAATACATTCTTAACAACGATTTGGATGCCTCCCTTTTTGATGAGAAGTTCATCGTCTTCGAGATTGATAAGGTGAAGGATGATAAAGTCCTCTTCCCTATCATCGTACTTATCATCATGGACGTGTTCACCCAGAAGATGCGTATCAAGAAGGGCAGAAAATGTCTGGTTATTGAGGAAGCCTGGAAAGCCATAGCCACACCAACGATGGCAGAATATATTAAGTATCTCTATAAGACCGCCCGTAAGCACTGGGCAATGGTGGGTGTTGTTACCCAGGAGATACAGGATATCACCTCCTCCCCTATCGTGAAGGAAGCCATCATCAACAATTCCGATGTATTTATGCTGCTTGACCAGAGTAAGTTCAAGGATAAGTTTAAAGAAATCAAGGCAACCCTTGCACTCACAGACAATGACTGCAAGAAAATCTTTACCATCAACCGCCTTGACAACAAGGAAGAAAGAACCTATTTCAAGGAAGTCTTTCTGAAGAGAGGGCAGTATGGCGAAGTGTTTGGTGTAGAGGAACCGCCAGAGTGTTATATGGCGTATACTACAGAGAAGGCTGAAAAGGAAGCCTTGAAACTCTATATCAAACTTATGCAAACAGACTACCAGCATGCCATCGAGCAGTTTGTAAGCGACTGGCACAACAGTGGCGTCAGTAAATGCCTGGAGTTCTCTCAGAAGGTATTGAAAGAGAAGAAAGTCTTTTATTACAAGAAAAATAATGGATAAGTAATGAAAAGAATTAAAACACTATTACTTTTAATGCTGTTTTCCTGCAAGATGTTCGCTGTGGTTTGGCATAACGTCAACATCGACAGGACAACTGCTGCTGCTATGACTGCCGCTTATGAGGCAGAAATAGCAATGGAGACAATGGCAAACGGACATCTGCAGAATATTCTCAATCACTACAGGTCAGCTTCCGTTGCCACTGCCGGAATTTTAGTGTCCAAAAAGAAAGACCGGGATGCCATGCGCAACCCTGGTCTTTTTGCGTCAGAGGAAAACTACTACTACACTAGAATCCTGGATCTGGTGAAGAACCGGATTATGCCGAAGTTCATCACTGTGGCATCCCTGATGGTCAAACAGCCGGAGAATGCCATCTATTGGGGTCCTTATCTTCTGAAAACCACCACCAATGTGGAACAGCTCTGTAAGCAGTTTGAACTGGTGTGTACCAATGGAAGGCTTTCATTCAAGGATGTCCAGTTTCTCCTCATCAATGACAAGTTGCAGGCAGTGTTTGACTTAGTCAGAATGGGCGGTGAGGTTAATTGGAAGGAACTGCTGGATCATTTGGGAGATTTCGGTAAGGAGTTGTCCGTAGATGATTTTGTAGAAGATTTCAAGAATCTCGGTGGCAAGCTGGCTTCCATCGGACAGAATACAGCCGACACCAACTGGGCAGAGATATCCAAGATTGGAGAGATTTTTCATTCCAAGCCGAAAGAAATCTTAGCTATGTTCAAGAGTTTCAAAAGTCAGTATGAAAACTATAAGAAAGCCGGCAATGTAAAGAATATCCTGATGAGCGTCATCAAAACTGCTGACGCAGAAGGTGTAGCTAACCTCTTCAAGATAGACGATTACAATGTGAGCGGCTATATCAGTAATTATGTAAAAGAACTCCAGGGAGAATACTATACCCAAAGATGGTATATCTGTTCCAGGAAGAGCGGTAATCAGGTACTTGTTGATTATGTTCCCAAGCCAGGTAAACCTACAACACCATCTGCAAATATGAACTGGTTTGAAGGTTGGGAAGAATGGGTAGAATATTCTTATAAGGAAAATGGTAAAGATCCTGCCGGTCACTTGCAGTCTATGCAGCATTCAAATTACAGCCAGAGCCTTTCTGTAATGCAGTCTAAGACCTATCAGTATTCGGGATGGTCTCTGTCAAGAATCAACGAGTATAAGAATAACAACCCTACCCATAATGTAAATGTGGTATATACGGATTACCATGAAGATAGAGCCGTATATCGTGGAAAATGGGGCGGTCACAACCGTTTGGGTATAGGCTGTTTCCGTGCTCGTGGAATGAAAATTACAGACAGTTGGGTGGATGAAAAAATCCTTTATGAGGAAATCTTCGATTCCCAGACGATGGACTTGAAAACCTTCAAGGAGAAAATGAAGATCCGTCTGCAGGGCTATCAGGATGAAACATCCGATAACGATGATAATACGACCTACCATCTTGAATGTGATGCCCCTCACTATTACACAATGGCAGATGAAAAGAAGATGGAAGGCTGCAGTTCTGTCAGTTTCGTGGCAAACTGTAAGGGTGGAGCCAAGTTAGGAGAAGGCAGTTTCAACTGGAAGGAAAACGGAAAACAGGGTAATCATCTCAACGAAGCATCCAAAGGCTTTGCAAAGGAGCCTACGCCGGATTCGGAAGGAGAAGGTATTAACACCCTGCTTGATAAGAGGAAGGAATATGAAAATCAGATTGCATCCTTAAAGAAACAGATTTCCGACAATGACAAAAGGATGCAATCTCTCCTACAACAGAAAAGCCAAGCTCTTTTCAAGGGTAACATGACCCAGGCAAATGCCTTGCAGAAGCAGTATGACGAACTTTCTGATGCCAATGCAGCCCTGAAACAGCAGTTGAATACTACTCAAAACCAGCTCAATCAACTTAACAATGGTATTGATGAGTATTATAAAGACCTTGCAGATAACAGGGATGGCAAGTATAGAATCAATAAAAACATGCAGGAGCTGGAAGGAATGTATCAGATACAGTGGTCCGACCAGGGCGAATGGGTAGATGGTAACAACCAGTATATCTTCATCCGTCACGGCTACTGCCCTACCGTGAAGAGTCTGGTAACTTACACCGCAGCCCTCTCCCTTTCCCAAAAACCGAAATATCTCCTGGGTATAAGAATCCACCGAGCCATCCTGTCGGTAGATTTCAAGCTCACCAGTGAGTATGCTGCCGACAATGTGGTTGCCGTGATGAAGCTTGACATGAATAAGAGTGAGAAAGAACGTGCAGAAGAGGTAAATGCCAAGTTGAAGGAACTCATTGAAGACCTTCCGGACTGCAACATCAGCATCAAATATAACTATGCCGGTTCTGCCGAAGAGGAAGATGATGCAGATGCCATTCACCTGCTTTGGGCTTGTGACCGCCTGGATGTAGCCAGAGAAATAGACTTCCAGCTGGTATCTATCTACAACCAGCTCGTACTCCTCGAAAAGGTCATGGACAGCCGGACAACCATCCTGGATTTCTTGAAGCACAAAATTTTCGATGCTGTGGGCAGAGCCTCACGTGGTACTATCGCAGACTATGCCCTTTCCAGATGGCAGGACGCATCTGTCAAGGCAGCTCAGAAAGCCTCTTTGAGGGGTTCGGTGAATGGAGACAATGAAACTGATAAAAATAACAACAGTAAATCAAGACAACAATGAAAAAACAGGGTTTAGTGTTTGTGATTATGGCAATGCTTTTCGTCTTCCCGGCGAAGAGCTTTGCCATATTGGATTATGATGTAGCCTCCCTGGAGAGCATGATCAGTAATCACAAGAAGGTGAGAACCGTATTAGGTATACGAGCAGCAGCAGAGATGGGAGTGATGGAAGCCCATAAAGCCTTTTCCAAATCTTCCACCAGTTATGAGGAGAGCAGCAAGGCTATCGACCGCTATAAAAGATGCTTCGATATCATCGACCTGATACTCAACGGTACTGCCACTGCTTTCCATGGAGTGAATACCTACAGGAGTGTAAAGAGTAATGTAGAACTGTATCTTAAACTCCTGGATGATTACAAGACAAACTTTCTTCTGAAGGGAAACGTCAAAAATTCCGATGCTGTGATATATGTCACCAGCGTGGAAGCCATTAAACAGATAAAATCTTCTGCCATATCCATGTATGACTCCTATATAGACTTGGCAGCCTACCTTACAGGAGCAGCAGAGTTTGATGCCCAGTCGATGATGATTTGTCTTCAATGTATCAACGACAATATGGACGATATCGATTCCGCAGTAAAGAATGCCTATTTCACCTTATACAGCTATATGGTCATGCGAAAAGGTTTCTGGAAGGATGGACTCTACCGTGGCAAGACCATTGAGAACCTGGCTATGGAAGCCTATGAGTCATGGAAGAAGGCACAGTATATAGCCAAACAGAAGAACTCACGTGCCGGTGGCGACAGCGAGCCGGAGAAACGAGCACCCCTCGGTGGCGGTTCGCTGCTTGGCAACAAGCGGTTGAATAAAGAAGAACTTTAAAAGAACATTTAAAACAACAGAAAATAAGATACAATGAAAAGATTAAGTAAAGGAAATACAGGCAAGATAGCAGCATTCATACTATTGCTGAGCTATAGCAGTTCGTTGTCAGCCCAGACATATAATCATGAGTCAGCCATCATGAACCAGTTTACGGTGATGGAGATTGGAGCAGGAAGCCTTACTCCTAGAGAATATTACAATCTCACACATAAGAACTACCAGAAGTCAGCCACACTTACCAACAAGCAGAGTTTCCGTACCAAGACACAGGAGAAGATGATGAAGGAAATCTCCCTTGCGGAAAATGTAGACTCTGTCCTTTCCAGAAGAGCAAAGGTAGAAGCTATGAATATCGCCAACCGTACTCCTGGAGCTGCCGATGTAGCCTGGCAGATGGAAAAGGGAAAGATAGAAGGAGCCATGAACATCTTCCAACAGAACATCAACAAGATTACCCTTTATGGGGGAACTTCTGACGATTACAAAGACTGGAATAATGTGTATCATACTCTCGCTTTTGCTATCAAGGTAACAAGAGAGTCCTATATGGATTTGGGAAGCAGAAAGCGAGAGTATCTTACCATCTACCGTGACATAGTAAAAAAGAACCTTACTCTGACTAAACAGCTTCGAACATTGAATGCTGTAAAGACAATGAAGGTAGTCAGCAGTAAGGCAACGAAGGTAGACCGGATAACAAGTAATGCTACGGTAGCCACTGATGCCTTGGGCAGGTGGCAACATTCTCTTGCCGTAAATGGTTTTCATAAAAAGAACTAGGTTCCCTATATATAATAAGGTATAAGCCCCTTGTATGATAATAGCCTTATTAAGTCATCTTGGCAAGGAGTGATAGCTTTTGCAATTGTTAATTTCAAAGGTATATCATATTCATATAGGGTATTTATGAAAATTGCATTATTTTTGCGCAAAAAAATAAAAAACAACAAGAAATGGCATTTAGTACATTATTTTTAGATTCTGCAAGTGGTGGAACGCTTGGCGGAATAAAAGATATGGTAAGCGACCTTTCGCAAACCATTGGCGTTGATTTGTTTGAGGAAGACATTGACAACGTGGTTTTCCAAACAAATGAGTTTTTGTGTAACCAGGATTTTATCGGTTCAGACGGTCCCTTCTGGTGGATTCTGCAGATGAGCATGGCTTTGGGAGCACTCTTCAGTATCGTCGTGGCAGGTGGTATCGCCTATAAGATGATGGTAAAGAACGAGCCTATCGATGTTTTCAAAATCATGAAGATTCTGGGTATAGCTTTGGTGATGTGTCTTTGGTACCCACCTAGCAAGAGTGGTATCGGAGGTGGTTCCAATGCATGTATCTTGGATGCCCTTGCCTATATCCCTAACTGTATCGGTTCCTATACGCACGACCTTTATGAAGCCGAGGCGGTACAGGTGAGTGACAAATACAATGAACTGTTGCCGCTGATACACAAGCGTGATTCCGTGTGTGGAGATGTGAAAGAAAATCTGGATGCAGCATCCAAGAACATCGAAAACAGCCAAAGTAAGGAAACTCTTGCTGAAAGTGCAGGAACTGCTGATGTGGTAGAGGCAGCAAAACAGGCAGCAAAGGCTGAAAACAATTCCACCTTTGTGGGACTGATGATAGGACTGGACAAAATAGTCATGTTCTTCTCTCTGGTCATCTTCCGAATAGGCTGGTGGAGTACCATCTTCTGCCAACAGATTCTGCTGGGCATGCTCACAATATTCGGACCTATCCAATGGGCTTTCAGTGTCTTGCCTAAGTGGGAAGGAGCCTGGGCAAAATGGATTACCCGATATCTCACGGTACATTTCTATGGAGCCATGCTCTATTTTGTAGGCTTCTATGTTCTCCTTCTCTTTGATATTGTGTTGAGCGTACAGGTAGAAAACCTGACGGCTATCACCCAGAGTGAAGGTTCTGCATCAGCCTATATTCAGAACGCCTTTATGACCTGCGGCTATCTGTTGGCAGCTTCAGTGGTAGCCTTGAAGTGTCTCAACCTCGTTCCAGACCTGGCAGCCTGGATGATACCGGAAGGCGATACAGCGTTCTCTACCCGTAACTTCGGTGAGGGTGTTTCCTCAGAGGTGAAGAGAGGCGCATCATCCGTTATGAAATTTTAAAATCGTATAGATATGGCAGTATTAAAGAATGTAGAGAATAAGATCAAACTCGTGTTGGTTGTGAGCAGCCTATTTCTGATAGGCTGCATCATCGTGAGTTTAGGAAGTTTCTTCATAGCAAAGGGCATGGTTGACGATGCCCATAAGAAAGTGTATGTGTTGGACGGCAACGTCCCTATTCTGGTAAAACAAACCACGATGGATGAAACCTTTGACATAGAGGCAAAAAGTGATATAGAAATGTTCCACCAGTTCTTCTTCACTCTCGCACCTGATGACAAGTATATCCAATATACGATGCGCAAGGCAATGTATCTCGTTGACGAGACCGGTCTGGCACAGTATAATGCCTTGAAAGAAAAGGGCTTCTATAACAACATCATCGGTACGAGCACCATCTGCAGCATCTATTGTGACAGCATCAAGCTGAACACCGACTCCCTCACCTTCGTCTACTATGGCAGACAGCGAATAGAGCGCAGAACCAGTATTCTGATGCGCCAGCTTGTAACGGCAGGAAACTTGAAGCATGTTCCTCGAACCGAGAACAATCCTCATGGAATTCTCATCACCAACTGGAGAACCTTGAAAAATAAGGATCTGGAAGAAACCAAGAAGTCAGATTATTAATTCATACACCTATATAATATGGATATAAAGAAAATAATTGCAGGAGAACAAATGCCCGATAATAATGATCCTCGTTATAAGGAGCAATATGAGCGAGAGGTGGAAGCCGGCAGGAAAT
>OGLR01000536.1_pt1 | contig 17117 bp, 11 predicted proteins | sample 1572931 | NCBI WGS metagenome assembly OGLR01 (sample SAMEA2581997, study PRJEB24529) | metagenome | biome: Human gut stool | place: China | collected 2011 | reverse complement strand
GACCGCTGCTCATTCCGCGTTTACCACTTTTCACTTCCAATGCCAACGACTCCCCCTGTGACACAAGGATATAGTCTACCTCATCGTTCCTCTCACGCCAATAATATAACTGGCAGTCATTGTCCTCAGCAAAATCAAGCAGACAGGTTCCAACAGCAGACTCCACCCATCTTCCCCATAACATAGGATCGATAAAGTCATGCTCAAACCCTTTTCCGCGAAAAGCCGTCAGAAGAGCGTTATTATATACGGAGAATTTCGGTATTGATTGTCGTTTTCTTGATTCATCCATGGCATATTTCTGAAGCCCACACAGCAGGTTAGCCTCTCTCAAGATATCCAAATATGACGACAGCGTGGTGACATTGCCTGCATCCTGCAGTTGGCCTAACATTTTTGTGAGCGACAGCATCTCTCCGGAATATGAACAGCCTAATTCAAACAACTGCTTCAGCAATGCCGGTTTATAAACGGTTGATGTCATCAGCACGTCTTTTTCTATTGCCGATGCAACGAGCGAGTCCTTAATATACTTGCGCCACCGCTTGAAGTCATGCATGAAATCCACTGCTCCAGGATAGCCACCGTAATAAATCCATTGAGGCAGGTCAATGCCGAAAGCGTCCCTCATCTCCGTATAGCTCCAATGTCCCATTCTTATAAGCTCGTATCTTCCAGACAGTGATTCTGTCAGTCCTTTCCTCATCAACAGACGTGACGATCCCAACAGCACAACCTTAATGTTTACACCGTTATTTGTGTCAGCATCCCACTCCTTTTTCACAAACTCACTCCACCTCTCTATTTTCTGTATTTCATCAATGGACAGTATTACTTCATGAAGTTTTGACAATGACATCCTGCTACGTACAGAGTCCCATGTGCGGCTTATCCAATTGCTGTCGCCCGCATCCACGGCATCGGCACTGAAAAAGAAGAATGGTGTAGAGACATTTTCTTTCACCTGTCTAACAAGTGTTGTCTTGCCAACCTGACGAGGACCGGCCAAGACCTGAATAAACTTCCTTGGCTCATTCAATCTGCCGACAATCAAGTCGTAATACTTTCTACAATAGCTCTTCATATTTTTATTTAAATTCTTTGTGCAAATTACTCAAAAGCATCTTGCAAATTACTCAAAAGTACATTACGGATTACTCAAAAGCACCTTGCAGATTACTCAATTCACGTCTGCGAAATTAAGATAAAAATGTGAAATATTAAAGTGTTAGTGAAAAAAACATATAATTTTCAAATCTTTTAACGGCGCAGTAGTATGAACAATGCCGGGTAAAAACCACAGAGACACTGAGTGCACAGAGTCTTCTTGACGTGAAAATTAAATCCGCCAACGGATACATTCTGGCAATTCCGTAAAACTGTCGATGATGAAATCGGGAGATACAGAAAGAAGCTGACTGCGAGACTGGTTGCCATAAGTTACGGCACAGGTCGGACATCCGGCATTACGCCCCATTAAAATGTCATACGTAGCATCGCCTACAACAAGCGTGTCCGCTGTAAGCCATCCCGTCTTACGGCAAATTGCAAAAACAGGCTCCGGGGCAGGTTTCGCCTCTGCGACATCGTCTCCGCCAACAAGCATAAAAAACAAATCCGCCAGTTCGAGATTATCAACAAACTCCTGCAATGACGCACGATTGCGGCTGCTGGCAACAGCCATAGAATATCCGAGAGAATTGAGAGTGCGGAGCGTATCTATAACTCCCGGAAAAGGCTTTGCAAGGCCAGGCTTGTTCTCTTGTGTAAAAATGCGGCGGTAAGTGGCGGCATACTCTGTCGAGATATCCGGAACTCCGGGAAACAGCATCTCGGGAATGTCCTCAAGCCGCTTCCCTATAGTTTCACGGCATTGCTCAACAGTGCGTTCCGGCAACCCCATCTCCTTGATTGTCGCTGCCATTGTTGCAAGAATAACGGGTGCCGTATCCATAAGCGTACCGTCGAAATCGAATATAATGTGCTTTATTTGCATATACATAGTTTTTACAGGGGTGCAAAGACAGTGTAAAACGAGGACGTAACCTTTGATTGCGGCCGCTACACGTAACGGCCCTACTTCTAACTAAAAAACTTTCCATTCGGAATGGAAAGTTTTATGATTTATGAGCGGAAATATTGTATTTCGTCTATGCTTATTTTTTGCCGCTACGGTATTTCACAGGCTCAACATTGTCGTTCTTAAGCACGTCTGCAAACTGCTGAGATGTAATGGTTACGGGACCCTTCATAAATTCCGGAACATTGTAGCTCTTAAGGAACTGGCGGTGATAGTCGGGGTCTGCCTGCGGCAGCTCAAAGGCTTTCGACGCATTGCCGTTGGCATCGACATGGGCAAAGAAGAGGCGTGTGTATACGCCATCCGTGCGGCGCGACGAGAAGATTATCCACTTGCCGTTGCTCGACCAGTTGTGGAAGCTCTCAGCCCTTGGAGAGTTAGCCTTCTGAAGATTCCACACCTTTGAGTCAGCAAGCCGCAACATGTAGAGGTCGGCGTCACGGTGCCAGATATGGAAACATCCCCATTCTCCCATGGAGAACAGCAGATACTTGCCATCGGGCGAAATGCGTGGCAGAGTTGCGCTCTTGCCGAGCGACGCCGCGTCGAATACAAGCTCACGAGGACCGAACTGCAACGTTTCCGGGTTGAACGGCTTACGGTAAATGGAGTATTTTATCTCCTTACACCGCATAATGCTTTCTGCTCCCTGCGACATGGTATCGCGGTATTCGAAGTGTGCGCTGACGTAGTAAAGCCATTTGCCGTCGGGAGCCCATGCGGGATAGCATTCAAACTCTGTAGAGTCGTTCTCGATGTTTGTAACCTCATTCTTGTCGATATCGTAGACTATGAGGTCACTTTGCGTGTCGAGCACCTCGATTTTGTTTATATCACGAGTGTGGAAACTCTGCATTGTGTTATTGGTGCTGTAGGCAATGAGCTTCAGCCAAGGGTGCCAGGCGGGATATACACCTGCGGAAAGGATGGAGTCATTTTTCATGTTCACCTTTTTCACCTTGCCGTCGTATGCCACGACTGTGCCCCCATGGTTCTGACGCGCATGGAACTGCATGCGCTGCGGATTGTAAGCCTGATAGTTGTGGCAATTTATACATTGCCCCTCAGTCTCAACCGAGAGTGGCATATTTGAATAGATGACGCTCTCGTCGTAGGTCTCAATGTTACGCTGATTTATGGTCAGATCCTCGTATGTCACGTACGACGGAGCTATAAGCCTATAACTTATGTACGGGTCGATAGAGTCTGGCGACACGTGGATATTGAAAGGCTTGAAACGAGTCCATTTTCCTTCCTGCTCTGCAAACACCTCCACCTTTATGTCTTTTCCTACAGCCTTGGCCGCCAATTGTCTCCACTCGTCGATATCCGGCATAGCCTTTATGCCGCCACACACTATCTCGTCCGAGCCAAACGAATATCGGGTAACGGCGCCGTCAGCCTTCTGCCGAAGCTCAAGTGACAACGGAGCAATGTTGACAGGCACTGTCACATCAACATAGTCGGGATATATATTTGGCAACTTATTGCTGTCGGCATATTGCGACGGCACCTCCACATTGTTGCATGCGGAGAGCATTGTCACCGATACAAGCACACCAGACAGAATGCGGTGCGCCTTATGGATTGTCGTTGAGAAATTCATATCAAAAATCAATAGCTTTTCTGGTTTCTTATCAGGAAATATTCGTAGTAGAATGTTCCGCCATATAGCGGGTACATGATGGGCTTGAGCTGCTCCTCCGTAAGTCCGGCATTCTGCTGAGCCATAGCCATGAAGCCCTCGTAGTTGGCCTTCACCTCCTCGTCAAAAGGCATAGCCGATATGTCTACCTGGTTTTCAAGATGTCCATAGAGATATGCCGCCTCCTGATAATGAACAGGCATTGGCTCTCCCTGATGTATCTGTGCATAATGGAAAAAGCGCGGCCAGAACATCTGAATGTCTTTCTGCTGCAGTGCGGCAAGCAGAGTCTGCTCCTGATACAGTGGGTCGCTGCTGTCCTCGTTGGCAAACTCGTTGAGAAGATATATTTCCACGAGAGTGTTGTCTGAGGTCAGAACATCAGAGCCTGTCATATAGTGCCTTATCACTTTAAACTCTGGATCGGTGCCGGCAAGCTTCGGGTTTTTGATATACCGCTCATACTTTTCGGCGTATGGCGCATAATATTTTGTGGTCTTTAGAATGTCGGCATATTTCTGGGCCGCCTCCATCTCGCCATTTAGAATAGAGCATTTCAACAGATATTTCAAGAAATCGACACGCCATCCGTATTCCACTCCGTCCTCAAGACACCACCGGTAGCAAAAGTTTATCTTGCCATAGTTGTAATATATCTGTTTACCTCCGGTCTGTGTGAGCCGCACATCGAACGGGGCCTGACATTTTGCGTCTCCGTTCTTGAATTTAAACATCTCGTTGCCTGCCCGTCCAAGACGTGTCAGCGCAAGGTTCTTCATCATCCACATCATCCGGGTAGGCTCCTCCTCTGGCTCCATGTCGCGGTATATATTGAGAACTCCCTCCCAGTCGCAATTGTCGATGCATTGATACATCGCTATCTCGCGGTGGAAATTCTTGTCCTTATACCAGAAATGCCACATGGCGAGGCAAACGAGGCAAACATAGACAAACAAGCCTGCTGTTCCTAAAATCGGATATTTGGGCTTACGTGGTACGTTATAATCCGACGGTTTAGAACCCCCAAGGGCAAGGACAATCATGAGAAGCGTCATGAGAATCCAAGGGGCATAATAGGCAGTATGGCTTACATCGGTGTAGAACAGCGGCATACCCGTAAACCAGATGTTGCCGAGACTTGTCTGTACAAACAGGGTGCGGTAGTAAATCAGCGGCACGGCAACAAGCGACAGCAACGCCACGACTGCATCGGCAGTTTTTGCCATTTCCGACTTGTTTACCACAAGCGACATTGCGGCAACGGTGACAGCAGCTATAAGCGAATATACACCGACAAGCGGATAAAGGACCGCCGTGGAAACAGGAATCCACAATGTGCGGAGATACCACCGTGAAGGCAACGAGCGGTAAGCCCAAACTGCCGACAGCGCCACACAGAAACCTATTACCGTGGCAAAGAAATGACCACGGAACTTAAGATAGTAAATCCAATATCCAAGGTCGACATTCGTTATGACAACAAGAGCCAACGGTATGAGCAGCAAGGCATTGTGACGGTCGGCTATGCGGAATGCGCGCTTAAAAAGCCACATCATCAACGCCAGCCACAGGCACAGCAGCATAACTCCGATGGCGGGGTGGTAGAAGAATTGGGTAAAATAAGTTCCCAACCACGTCAGAAAACCTCCCGACACCACCATCTGCTGCTTGAAAAACAATGGTGTGTAGAGGAACAGATTTAGTTCCTGCACCTTGAAAAGATAGTCTGCCTCGTAGACTACGAGCAATACGCCTACCGCCAACAAAGCCAGCACAGGAAGCAGCCATGCTCTCAATGCGGATTTTATCAACGTCGGATTTTTCTCTACATCCTGTTTTGAGTTCGCCATATTGATTTGTTTTTGTTTTTTGTAGAGCCGTTACCTGTAACGGCCGCAATCAAAAGTATCACTTATGCCTAAATAAATTTGCGATAGGATATATGCTTTATTGCTTGCGGCCGCTACACGTAGCGGCCCTACAGTCTATATTACTTTTTCTTAGGCCTTCTTCTTGCCCAGCCTTCCTCAGCAAAGTCGGGTTCCTCGTCTTTGAACTTGAACGGACGGCCTTTCATAAGCTCACGCCAGTCGCCGTTTGCGCTCTCACGACGTCTTTCGGCCTTGCTTTTTCTCTCCTTGCGTGGCTCGGAATATTTGCCGGAGGCGTTTCTGCCTCTGCGGTCTTCCCTCTTGCCTGCGGCCGTTACACGTAGCTGCCCTGCATTTTCACCACGATTTCCACGGCCGTGTCCAGACTCATCAGCGTCGTTGCATCTTACGGTACGTCCTTTGTATTCAAGTCCGTTGATGGCGTTTATAACTCTCTTGGCATCCTTCTCAGGAACCTCGATATAAGAGAATTTTGACAGCAAATCGATGTGGCCAACTTCCTGCCGCTGCTTCAAATTCCGGTTCAGGAACTGCATCACCTCGCCCGGATAAAAACCGTCTGTCTTGCCAAGGTTTATAAACAGGCGCTTGTAACCGGCCTCAGCTGTGTGCTTGCGTCTGCCTCCCGAGACCTTGGGACCTTGCTGCGACTTATCTCTGCCACCCTTTGCTGACGGTTTTTCTATTACTGGCGCATTCTTGTAGTAGTCGAGGAAACGGCCAAAGGTCATTGTCACCATCTTCTTGATAATGTCCTCTTTGTCAACATACTCAAACTGGCGCATAATGTCGCCCATATACGGTGCAATCTGCTCCTCATCGACATCTGTCTTCATGATGGTGTCCATCTGCTTGAAGAGCTGTTTTTTGCAGATTTCCTCAGGTGTGGGCAATGTTCCGTCGACAAACTCCTTGCCTATCTCACGCTCAATGTTGCGTACCTTTGTCTTTTCCTTTGAGTGTATGATGGATATAGATGTGCCCTTCTTTCCGGCACGTCCTGTACGTCCTGAGCGGTGGGTATAGTTCTCTATATCATCGGGCAGTCCGTAGTTTATAACGTGGGTAAGGTCGTCGACATCAAGACCACGCGCGGCGACATCGGTAGCCACAAGAAGCTGCACTGTGTGCTGGCGGAATTTCTGCATCGTAAGGTCACGCTGCTGCTGGCTGAGGTCGCCATGCAGAGCCTCGGCGTTGTATCCGTCCTTTATGAGTTTGTCGGCAATTTCCTGTGTCTCAATCTTTGTACGGCAGAAAATAATTGCAAAAATCTTCGGGTAAAAGTCTACTATACGCTTCAAAGCCAGATATTTGTCGCGAGCCTGTACCATGTAGTAGACGTGGTTCACATGCTCGGCGCCCTCGTTACGGCTGCCCACGACAATCTCCTTATAGTCTTTCAGATAGCTTTTGGCAACCCTCTCAACCTCACGGCTCATGGTTGCTGAGAAAAGCAACGTGTTGCGGTCGGCAGGCACATTCTCAAAAATCTCATTTATGGAGTCGGCAAAACCCATATTGAGCATCTCATCGGCCTCATCGAGAATAACGTTCTCTATGTTGCCGCAATCCACAACACCACGGTGCATAAGGTCTATCAACCGTCCTGGTGTGGCGACGATAATCTGCACGCCGTGGCGCAATGTCCTGATTTGCGTCTCTATCGACGCACCGCCATAAACAGCGGCAACATGCAGTCCGTTGATGTATTTCCCAAAATCATTTAGGTCGTCAGCTATCTGCAGACACAGCTCACGTGTAGGGCTGAGCACCAGAGCCTGCGGAGCCTTCAACTTAGGGTCTACTTTCTGCAAAGTCGGTATACCGTATGCCGCCGTCTTGCCCGTTCCTGTCTGTGCAAGTGCTATAACGTCATTTCCATGACCGAGCAAATACGGAATGACTTCTTCCTGAACAGGCATCGGCTGTTCAAATCCCAACTCTTCAATGGCGCGGCGGATATTCTCGCTTACGCCCAATTCTTCAAATGTCTTCAAATTACAAAAAAAATAAAAATAAAGAGACATAAAATCACGTCTCAGATGAAATTTCGTTGCAAAGGTACTACTTTTATTCCTTAACCACAATGGTTTAATAAAAAAAGTATAACTTTGCAATATGCTTTATTGCTTGCGGCCGCTATACATAGCGGCCCTACAAAAAAATAAAAAGATACAACGTATATGAAAATTGGAATATTCTGTTCTGCCAACGATAACATAGACGGCGACTTCTTCGCCATGGCAGACGAACTTGCCACATGGATGGCACGTAACGGGCACACGCTGGTTTGGGGAGGATGCAACCTCGGACTGATGCGGCAATTGGGAGAGAGCATCAAAAAAGCAGGCGGAAAGTGCGTAGGAGTGGTTCCGCAGATTATTGAGAAAGGCGGAAGGGCTTTTTCTGATATCGACGTGTTTATACCCTGCGACAACCTCAGCGACCGCAAAGACATTCTTTTGGCTCAAAGCGACATTATAATAGCTTTGCCTGGCGGCATCGGAACTCTTGACGAGATATTCACCGTGGCGGCATCGCACACCATAGGCTACCACGCAAAGAAAATAATTCTGTACAACATGAAAGGTTTCTGGGCATCACTCATAAACATGCTCGACGACATGCAGGCAAAAGGTGTTATACGCGGACAGTGGAAAGATTACATTTTAGTGGCTGACAATATTGAAGAGATTGACGAAAAATGTAGGGCCGCTATTGTGTAGCGGCCGCAAGCAATAAAACATATTTGTTGATGCGTATTACAAATCCGCTTTAACAGAATTTGTTTTTGTAGTTTGCGTTTATTGCTTGCGGCCGCTATACATAGCGGCCCTACATTCCTAACTCTTAACTTTATCTATTATCACCGCTATCGCTCCGTCGCCTGTCACATTGCATGCGGTGCCGAAACTGTCCATTGCAATATACAGGGCTATCATGAGCGCCTGGGCATCGGCATCGAAACCAAGAATGCTTGACAAAGGCGCCAGTGCCGCCATTATGCATCCGCCGGGAACTCCCGGAGCGGCAACCATAACAATTCCCAACATCATGATGAAATGCAGGAAGGTGAGAAAATCATGGGGCATACCGTTCAAAAGGCAAATTGTCAATGCACAGCACGTTATCTTCATGGCTGAGCCTGGCATGTGAATGGTCGCACACAACGGTACAACAAATGCCGCCACGCCATCGCTGACCTTATTTTTCAAAGTCTGGGCAAAAGTAACGGGAATTGTCGCAGCCGACGATGATGTGCCGAGGGCTGTCAGATATGCGGGAATCATGGTGACAAGCAGCCTGAGAGGATTGCGGCGCGAGACAAGTCCCGCCACGGCATACGAATAAAGCAAAATCATTATATGCAGGGCGAAAATAACCAGAATGATATATGCGAAAACGGTTATTATGCGGTAAACCTGCCCTGTGCATGTCATGTTCAGGAAAATGCCGAAAATATACAGCGGCAACAGCGGAATGATGGCTTTCGAGATAACTCCCGCCACAACATCCTTAAACTCGGAAAATATCTCACGGAGCCTCTGCAGACCGCCGTAGCTGATGCCGAGTCCCATGATGAACGAGAACACAAGGGCACTCATCACATCGAGCAATGCCGGTATTCTGACTGTGAAATAAGGTTCCAGGTCGGCAGGTTGCGATATCGGCGCAGCCATATTGCCCGTGTTTGCCACCAGCGGCGGAAACAACCATTCGCCCACACCATATCCCATCAGTGCGGCTACCGACGTGTCGAGATACGCTATTGCCACCGTAGCCAGAAGCATTGCACCGGCTCCTTTTCCAATATCGGCTATAGCGGGAGTAACCAGCCCTACGATAATCAGCGGAATCATAAAACCGAGGAACTGGCCGAACACTCCGTTGAAGGTTACAAAAACCTTTACGATGCTCTCAGGCATAGCCTCGCCCAACAACACGCCTAAGGCTATGGCTGCAACGATACGGAACAGAAGTCCCGAGAATAATTTCTTAAACATATAGTAAGAGGTAAGAGGTAAGAGGTAAGAGGTGAGAGGTGAGAGGTAAGAGGTTGTGAGGTAAGAAGTTGTGAGGTACAGCCCCCTGCCCCCCCGTGGGGGGTGCATTGAGCCTCAACTTCTATTCAACGTACCCCCCACCGGGGGGCAGGGGGGCCTCAACTTCTCACCGGGGGACAGGGGGCTTTATTTAAACAAGTTTCTCTGCCATTGCCCTGCCCAAGGCCTCACATTGCGCCTTGATCTCAGGAGTCAGCGCCTGTTTCATGTCAACAGGGTCGCAAACCTGCTCAAAATGCAGGCGTGTGTCGTTCCACTCCTCTATCTTTCCGACAGCCTTCGATGCCCAGGCATGCGAGCCGAAACATCCGAAATAACGTTTGCCCTTAATATCTTTGTTGGCTATCTCAGACAACAACACCTCCATTTCGTGATACAGTCCGGCATTGTATGTGGGAGCACCCACAATAAGTCCCTGATAACGGAAAATATCACGTAAAATATACGAATGGTGAGTTTTTGACACATTGTACATCACTATGTCCTTTATTCCAGCCTGCGATGCGGCACGCGCAATGTGCTCTGCCATGCGCTCCGTGTTGCCATACATTGTGCCATAGCAAATCACGAGCCCCGGCTGCGCCTTGTATTTCGAAAGAGTGTCGTAAATGCCAATAACCTTGTTGATATATTTGTGCCATACAGGGCCGTGTGTAGAGCATATATAGTCGAGCTTTACGTCAGCCAGTTTCTTCAGGGCATTCTGCACAGGCACACCATATTTGCCAACGATGTTTGAATAATAGCGCGTCATCTCAAGCCAGAAGGTGTCGCAATTTATCTCCTCGTCTACAATGCCTCCGTTCAATGCGCCAAAACATCCGAAGGCATCGCCCGAGAATAGAGTTGTGCCGCAAAGTGTCACCATTGTCTCCGGCCAATGCACCATAGGCGTAAGCACAAACGTAAGTTCTTTTTCACCCAATGACAATGTGTCGCCATTGTCCACCGTCAATATGTCATCGCCAATGCCGTAGAAGCCCTGTATCATAGAGAAAGTCTTCTTGTTGCCTACAATCTTCACGTCGGGATAATATTTCTTCACCAAGGCGACAGAGCCGCTATGGTCTGGTTCCATGTGGTTTATTACCAGATAGTCTACAGGACGCTCTCCTATTACCTCACGGATATTTTCCAGATACTGTGTAAAGAAGTCAACCTCCACTGTATCAACAAGACAAATCTTCTCGTCGGCTACAAGATACGAGTTGTAGCTGACTCCATTCGGCAATGGCCACAAACCCTCAAATAAATTCTTATTACGGTCGTTTACACCTACATAATAGGTTTTTTCTGTGATTTCTATCATAGCTTTTATCGTTTTTATTATTTCTATCAAATAACTGTAGGGCCGCTATGCATAGCGGCCGCAATTAATATATAATACAATAATGCCTTATTGACTGCGGCCGCTATGCATAGCGGCCCTACAACTTACCTCAATGTTTTTCCAAACTCCGGTGAGACATAGTTGTAAATATCTTTACAACATTCAGCGGCAAACATTTTTCCGTAACTTACCAGCCTGTCCCACTGGCTCTCCGTAAGTCCACGGTCTATATCTGCCCGCATTATGCCTTCGTGTATCAGCCCATAAACAAAACCGGCATTGAAATTATCACCAGCGCCAATTGTGCTCACCACATTTGCAGCCTCAGCAGGATATTCCTTGCGGAAACTATTCCCGCCATGCACAAGAATTGGCTTTGCGCCACGAGTGCAGATAAAATTCTTGCAATAGAACGATATCTCCGCCTGATAAACCTTGTCGGCATCGGGCATACGGTAGAGTATTCCGAAATCCTCGTCTGAGCCTCTTACAATGTCTGAATATTCAAGATTTTCTATAAGGTTAGGCGTAATCTTCATTATCTCGTTGCGGTGCGACGCCCTATAGTTCACATCGTAGTACAATATGGCGCCATGCTCATGGGCATATTCAAGAAATCCTGCCACCTGAGGCCTTACCACAGGATTTATGGCAAAGAACGAGCCGAACACCACAATGTCGTCACGGTTTATTTCCGGATAACAGAACTCAAGCTTATCGTTCGGATGGTCTTTGTAGAAAATGTAGTCGGCATTGTTGTTCTCGTCAAGAAATGCCAACGACAGCGGTGACTTTGAATCGGGAAAAACATTTACGTTGTCGGCATTCACGCCGTTCTCTCTCAAGAAAGAGATAACATACTCACCAACTCTGTCGTTGCCAGCCTCCGAGATAAACATAGTGTTCACTCCTGCGCGTCCCAACGAAATCATGGCATTGAAAGCCGAGCCTCCAGGCACAGCCTCTATCGGTTTTCCATTCTTAAAAATAATGTCGAGAACTGTCTCGCCTATTCCTATTACCTTGCGCATAAATTATTTTTTTAGAATACAAAGGTAGTGCAAAATTTCGATTAAGCGAAAAGAATGCAAATGTATTTGTATTCTTTAGTGAAAGAAATATATGTTGTAGAGTCAACCAAAACAAAAAATATTATTTTTGCTTTGTAATTCCACCCGTTTGCATTATCTTTGCAAGAAATTTACAAAAAGCCAAACAGCGAACATTGTCAACATGAAAAGCGATTACAAAAAATTAGGTAAATTCATAGCTATCTTGCTCACACTTCTGATAATTCTCATTGCTTTCAACAGCAATGAGAATACTTTTACGCCCAAAACCCAGATATCAGAAACCGATACAGAAAACTTCTCTGACAATGTATACAACAACACCGAAAATGCGGATAAAGGATTTGGCAAAACATACAACGCCATGCACGATGACAACCTGATTGAAATAGACAAGCACGTGCACTGATTAATTTAATTATTAAAGTTTAATGTTTAAAGAAAATAGCTTTAGTAATATGCAAAAAATAACTTACGCAATAATTGTGTACTATGCGCCCTGAAAGGTAGGAGCAAAAGCATAGTTGCATTTAAACATTTAATATAGACATTCCGCATTAAACTCTAAACTATCAACATTAAACTCTCATGAGATACAACACTGCGACATTAAACAACGGACTCAGGGTAATACATCTTCCAAACACGTCGAAAATCGTTTATTGCGGCTACCAGATAAAAGCCGGCACACGCAATGAGGAGACTGGCGAGGAGGGACTCGCACATTTTTGCGAGCATGTCAGCTTCAAGGGCACAGAACGCCGCAACTCATACGCCATAATCAACAGTTTGGAGAGTGTAGGCGGCGACCTCAACGCATTCACCAACAAAGAGGACACCGTATTCTATTCCGCCATTCCACGCCAGCATTTCATGCGGGCTGTCGACCTGCTCACCGATATTGTTTTCCACAGCACCTACCCACAAACGGAGATTGACAAGGAGGTGGAGGTTGTATGCGACGAGATTGAGAGCTACAACGACTCGCCTGCCGAGCTTATCTACGACGAGTTTGAGAACATTTTATTCCGTGGACACCCTCTCGGCCACAACATTCTCGGCACTGCCGAGAGAGTCAGGAGTTTCACCACCGAGGATGCTAAAAGATTTACCCATAAATTTTACCGCCCCGACAACGCAATATTCTTTGTTTATGGTGACATAGACTTCAAGAAACTGGTAAAAGCGCTCAATACGGCCCCCCTGCCCCCCGGTGGGGGGTCTACTAAGACCACACTATCATTCAACATACCCCCCACCGGGGGGCAGGGGGGCCGTGACGGTGATATTGTCTTACATCACAACACCCATCAGGCCCACGTCATGATTGGCAACCGGGCATATCCTGCCAACCACGGGCTGCGCATTCCGCTATATCTTCTCAACAACATCATCGGCGGACCGGGAATGAATGCCCGGCTGAACCTTATACTCCGTGAGCGCCGGGGGCTCGTTTATTCCGTTGAGAGCAGCATGGTGAGCTATGGCGACACAGGATTGTGGAGCGTTTACTTCGGTTGCGACCACGATGACGTAAAGCGTTGCATCAGCCTTGTTAAAAATGAGTTGCGGCGATATGCCGGCAAGCCTATCAGCCTTCGCACTCTTAATGCCGCGAAACGGCAGATAAAAGGACAGCTTGCCATAGCCTGCGACAACAACGAGAGCTTTGCCATAGACTTCGGCAAGAGTTTTCTTCACCTCGGCAGCGAAAAGGATATAGCACGACTGTATGCCGACATCGATGCCGTAACACCAGAGCAGATACAAAAAGTGGCAAGAGAAATCTTCGATGAAGACACCCTTACCACTTTGATGATTTTGTAGTGGACAGCATTGTGAATAATGCAGTGTAATTGTCTAATTTACTGCGGCCGCCACATGTAGCGGCCATACAGTTTTACCGTAAAATTTACTTCACGGCAACTTTCTTGCCGCCCACAATATATAGTCCCTTTGGCAATCCGTCTACGGAGTTGCCGTGGCGCAGCCTCGTTCCGTTGATGGAATATACTCCAGTGGCGGTGTCGCCGGCAGGTTTCTGCACAGTAGTGGCATCTATACCCAAAGTCCCGGCATCGACAAGTGGCAACTCCTCAGCTGTGAGAATCAGCCAACGCTGAGTCAGCCCAGTACCGCCATTTGAGAGGTTGAGACCCGATGAGGTTATCGAGCCGTTTGTGTTTGCCGTCATTGTTGCCGGACTCCAGTTGCTTGTCTCAGGATGCAAAATCCAGTAGCCGCGCAGCTTGTTCTCCGTAACATCCACACGTCCCTTCATCAGCTGCAGGTCGTAGCTTGCCGAAGACTGAGAAGACGCGCGGAACGACGATGAGGTATATGCGATCCGGTCGCCTGTGGCAACGTTTGTTATCTGATAGTACTGTGTCGTAGGGTCGAAACTGATATACCATGCCGTGCTGTCGTTTTGCAGAGCCTCGTCTGCCGACATGGCCACGGTGCGCAGAATACCAGTCTTCCACAGCTTCAGATAGCTTGTAAGGCGGCCACGGCTCTCATCCTCGCTCTTGATGTAATATTTCACTCCGTCCTCAATATCCTTTGAATAATAAGGTGCGCCATGGTGGGCGTAGCTTGTCTCCAGACCGTCCTCGGCAAGAGCCTGTATTACAAGACCGTTGCCTATATACAGCTCCTTGGTGTGGTTGTCCTCGTGTGCGCCGTTTATACCGTAGGGCCACATGTGCTGCGTGTCGCCATTCAGCACACCTGTAGTGTTGTTGTCCCAGAAGCGTATCACCTCCGTAACTCTGTCGCCAAGCCACTGGCCAGTGCCGTTAGACGATCTGAGAATGTCTTTTGCCCACTGTGTGCCTGCCCATGGAATAACTCCCACGCCGTGCAGCATCTCATGAAGTATTGTGCCCGTAGCCTGATATGAGGCGTTGGAGCCTACCCTTATCCATCCGCCATACGAGCAGTCGGCAGTCGGCACGCCGTCAACAAATCCGCTGCTTATCCTTACGTCCTTTATTGAGGTTAGGTCGTTCCAATAGCCTACAGCCTCCTCTGTGGCATTCTTAATTCTGTTGTACTGTTCTGCGGTACCTCCGTCGCGCACCTCATACGCTACACGTCCCTTAGGCAGCGTGTAGAGTTTTGTCTGCTTGCCGTATGCCACATTGCCGTTTACAGACTCTACAAATGGGCGGACAAAATATTTTGTGCCAGGCTCCAGGTTCTGTTTCCAGTATATGGTGCCGTTGTTAGACAGTGTAGACTCGTTTACCAAATCGTCGACAGTAGGATTCTCCGCCTTGCTGAATGCAAAACCCTGCCGCGATACCAATGATGCGTCTACACCCGAAACCGTCATTCTTCCGAATGCCATCGTAGCGCCACGCGCATATCCCTTATCAGTAGAAATCACTACATCGCGAACCCACTGATAGTTTGATATGGCCACAGAAAGCTGGGCTATCATATTTTTCAGACTGGCAACAGATACCCCCGCATCGGCCATGAGGTTGTTGGCGTCGGCTATAGCAGCCCGCAACTCGTCGGCAGCATTGCCCTGTCCGTCGCCAAGCACGTCTGTAGCTTCGGCAATAAGCTCTTCAAGTTTTTCCTTCTTTACCGCAATGTCGGCGTCGCCGAGCGGAGTGTCACGGTAGAGCTTCACCCAGTCGAGGAATATCACCGTTCCGGCTGTCTTGTTCGACGAATATCCTACCCACAGGTCGCCGGCAGTTGTCTCGTCCAAAGTAAAGTTCACGGTGTCCGTAACCCATTCGTTCTCAGGGAATACACGCAGTTTCGAGGCGAAAGTTCCCCTTGCCGGTTTCCACCTCAACATCGATGTTATGCTCGTCTGGCTTGACGTGTTGCGTGATGCAGCCACGATGGTGTAGTTGCCCGGCGGCAAAACGATGTTCTGAAACAGCGTGTACTTGCTGACCGAACTTACGTAGAATGCGGCCATGCCGTCCTCAGCCTCGGTCTCTCCATACCCGGCTGCAGGCACAGATATGCCGCAGATTGTTGCAGCGGTGCCCTTCTGCACCGTAGCCATAACGCCCTTTCTCGACTGACTGGGACTGTAAAGCTCCCATCCTTCGGGCACCGTCTGCGTTACAGGCTCCACGTTGCCCTCGTCGCCTACGGCATAGTCGTATCTGCCACTAAAAGTGTTGTGGAAAAGATATCCGTCAGAGATATCGTAGGTCTGGGCATAAGACATTGCCACGCTGCCAGCCGACAACATTGTAAAAAGTAGGGTTTTCAGTTTCATAATTACAGTATTTGGTTGAGATAATAATTGATAGTTATTGCCAAAACATTTTTTTAGAATGCAAATATAGTCGAAAATCTACAAATCTGCAAATTTAAAATATAATTTTCACCTAAAAACCCACGGCTCTTTCATTTACCCTGCATTATTTTTAAAACAAATGTGATTTCTCGGGGGTCACTTGTTAAAACGGCTGTTTTTAACGCAAACGGCCTCAATGCCCAACGCAACCGCTTTCAAAGGCAAATGAAGCCGTTTGCGATGGCACTTGAAGCCGTTTGCATTTTTTCCTGGTTTCCTGGCTGTTTTTGGATCTTTCCAATAAATTTTCACTTACCCCCCAAAAAAACTGGCGCAGGAAACAAAAATTATCTCAAAGCCCAAAACATTCCCTTGCCGGCAGCCTCAGAAACCTGATAAACACCAGCCTCGTTGAGGGCTACGTCCATGGACTCGCCATTGACCTGCACCTTGATGGTGCCGTCGGCGTTGAAACGGAACATCTCAACTGTCTTGCCGTCCTGAACCTGCGACCAAGAGTCTGTAGCCTTGTCGTAGACGAATGCAACCATCTCGCCCGTCGGGGTCTTTATCTCGTAACCGTCGTTAAGAATCTTCACGGCATAGTATTTTCCGTCCTGTCCCATCACGTCAATGGTCTTGCCCACATTTTGCGCCATAGGATTGCTGCCGCTCCAGAACTCAATAGTATTGAAAATAAAGAGGTCGGCAACAGAGCAAACGGCGTATGCTGGAGAAATTACTATGAAAAGTATCTCGT
>OGLR01000526.1_pt1 | contig 17393 bp, 10 predicted proteins | sample 1572931 | NCBI WGS metagenome assembly OGLR01 (sample SAMEA2581997, study PRJEB24529) | metagenome | biome: Human gut stool | place: China | collected 2011 | reverse complement strand
TTTTATTTACCGCCAAAGCCGCTTAGGCTTGGCGAATTTTTAACGAACTATTGAATATAAAATCAGCCAATTAATTCGTTATTCTGAATTAATTGGCTGATTTTGTATTCTACGCCAAATGATCTTCTTCGGAAGATACAACTTGTAATGAACGGTTTAACAAAAATGTAACTTAATCAGGAGATTTGAAAAAGAACATTATTTCGAATCCGGAAACAAATGTTGTACTAAACTATTCAAATAAATTTCCAGATTTGTATAATCAGGACTTAAATTATAGTTTTTAGCATCGGATCCATTATTTGGATTTAAACCATGCGCTTTTTCCCAGTCATCCGGCATACCATCTCTATCTGTATCCGCCGGAGCTTTTTCTGTCCGGTATTCAGGCCACCCTCCGACATCAGAAGGCTGATCAATCATCCCATTGGTACTACCGTGACTGCCTTGATAAGTATAATTCCCTTTTCTTGTTTCTGCTACAATTCTTGTATCATAAGAATCTCTTTTATAAGAAGCGCCGGCAAATTGCAAAACAGATTCAAAAGCGTCCCATGTTGACTGCAATGAAGTATGCTCAGCTATCTTAAAGGAAGTATCGACCAATAATTCCCTCTGCGGAGCAAAGTCATTTTTGATAACTAAACCATCGGAATTATTCTTATTTACTTTCATTATTGCCTGACGTTGCTTTTCGCTTAGACTAGCACAAGTCGGATCAATATAGTTTCCATTGAAATAAAAGACTCCATGTACTCCCTTCACATTATTATTTTTTCCATCATCCGGATAAGCAGTGAACAAACGTTTATAAGAGGATTTTGTTGCAGTATAAGGACCAGGCTTATAATAATTATTCAGAAAATTATAACTTCCTCCTTCACCGGCATAAGCTCCATCACTACCATAATTGTAAATCACATTATTAAACAGTTCTACCTTTTCTTCTTCCGGCTTCCCTGTATAGCGGCTGCCACATAAACGAGGAGTACGGTTAGTATGATGAGCTAACAGATTATGATGGAATGAAGCTCCCTGTCCTCCCCATATGCCTCCATATCCATGAGCTCCTTTCTCGTGTATGGAATTGGCCAGACTCTCACTAATAATACACCATTGAAGCGTAAAATTACTGTTATCGTAAAAGGTAGCACACTCGTCTGTACTCCAGCTCATGGAACAATGGTCGATAATAATATTACGATGATTCTTGAAACCGTTCATCGCATCATCGCCCTTTTGCTTGATATCTGCTCCCATACGTGAACGGATAAAACGGACAATAACATTATCTGCCTGAATACCAAAAGTATAATTTTTCAAACAGATACCATCACCCGGAGCTGTCTGCCCGGCAATAGTCACATCGCCATTACTTATCTTCAGCGGAGATTCAAGTTCTATAATACCACTGACGGCAAAAACAATCGTACGAGGACCTTTCTTACGGATAGCCCAACGTAATGTTCCTTCTGTTCCGTCATCTTTTAAAGATGTTACAATCAGCACCTGACCTCCAGCACCACCTGTAGTATACTTTCCTGCTCCATCAGCACCCGGAAATGCAGGAACTTCAGAACGATCAGGTACCGGATATGATTTCAAGCTCTGAGCCAGTAACGATACCGGCCCCATCAATAGCAAGCCGCAAAGTGTACCAGTCAATATCTTTTTCATACAACACATTCTATTTTAAAGTTGGATATAAACCTTCAACCAAACTATTTATATAAATCTCCAGATTTGTATAATCCTTACTTAAGTTATATTTTACCGCATCTGATTTATCTGCCGGATTCAATCCGTTCTGTTCTTCCCAGATATCAGGCATACCATCTCCATCGGAATCTACTTCGGAAGAATGTACCTCAACGTATTCATCCCATCCTTCAGCATCTTTCTGCGTATCAATAAAACCATAGCTACTACCATTAGATCCCTCTCGTGAATAAGTACCAGTACGGGTTTCATTTACAATACGTGTATCCACGAGATCTCGTTTGTTAGATACACCGGCATACTTCAGGACATCTTCATATGCATCTTGAGCCGACTGCATAAAAGAATAATCAGAAAGGATATCGAAACGCTTTGCAACCAGCATATTTTGAGCTGAAATCTCATTATTCTTCACGACAAAAGCTGTAGATGAAGTATTGTCAGAATTTGCCGCTTCTGCTTCGGCTAACTGACTTTCCGACAAATCGCTCCGTGTATCCATATAGTTGCCCGACAAATAAAACTTACCATATACGCCTGCAGCCTGATTGTTAGCGCCATCGTCAACATAAGCAGTGAAGAAGCGGCAATGTACTTTCTTGGATGCAGCTATCGGACCTGGTTTATAGTAGTTATTCATTATATTATAGGAACCGCCTTGTGCCCCATAAGCCCCCTCACTCGACCAGTTATAAATAACATTGTTGCATAGATCGACTTGCTCCACATCTGCCCGATTGGAATAACGGCTGCCACACAAACGTGGAGTACGATTACTGTGATGAGCCAATAAATTATGATGGAATGTTGCAGGACTGCCTCCCCACAAACCGCCATATCCGTGGCCTCCCTTTACATGAATAGAGTTAGTCAAACTTTCGCTGACAATACACCATTGCATTGTCATATTTGTATTTCCATAGAATGAAGCACATTCGTCTGTACTCCAACTCATAGAGCAGTGGTCGATAATGATATTTTTCTTTCCAGGATACGACGACTGATACCCATTCATCGAATCATCTTCCGTTTTACATTCATCTCCCATACGACAACGGATAAAACGAATGATAACATTGTTAGCATTGACACGCAGTGTATAATTCTTCAAACAAATTCCTGCTCCTGGAGCTGTCTGACCGGCAATAGTTATATCATCATTCTTTATAACCAACTGTTTGGTCAGAGCTATAACTCCTCCCACGGCAAACACAACCGTACGCTTTCCGGATTTCTCAATAGCCCAACGTAATGTTCCTTCAGAACCATCATCTTTGAGGGAAGTAACCACATAAACGGTACCTTCAGCTCCACCCGTCGTGAACTTTCCAGCTCCTTCAGCTCCGGGAAAGGCCGGAATTGTTATCCGATCGGGAGCAGGATAAACAGGTAAAGACTCTTCTGGTATTTTATCATCGTTCGCTTGTGGCTCAGTCTGTTCTGAACAGGCAGATATTCCCAAGATTACTAACATGGTATTTATCAGCCACAATTTTTTCATGGATTCAACAGTATTCATCTTTCTATAGTAGATTTTCAGGTTCTAAATATCAAACTAAATAAAACACAAGTCCACAGACAGAGGAATCCCCTGTCTATGGACTTGTTTATTAACTATTTTACATTCTCAAACTGAGTTTTATTCATTCCAACGTGGATCACCAGCACCAGCAACACTGCTTTGGCTAGCCGACTGTATATGGAAATCACCTTCTGCAGGATTTACAAATAATTCTGTTGAAGATACACTCAGAATTTCCCCCCACTCATATCCACTGTTATACGGGCAATCGGTAGTTGTAAAGAGGTTGGTTGTAGTAGCAATGCCTTTCACACTAGTTGCCTTAATGGTTGATTCTGCTGTATAACTATACAACTGACCAATAATTGTATTCTTTACATCAACAGTTACATTCGACATTTTATTTATATCAATAAATGATTTGCCAGTAGCAACGCAATTATAGAATGTACAAGCATCAATAGAGATATGAACATTATTCTGCTGAGTAACCAATACTCCACCAGCACTAAGCGTATTCACTGTAGAGTTAGACAAACTTACTGAGTTAAGAGTAAATCCAGAAACTTTTGTCTGCAATACACCATACGAACCAATATCTGTCAATACACAGTTATCAATATTAATAGAACCTATAGACCCCTTTGCTCCGTCGCTCTGAACGCGAACTACACCACGAGTCTTACTAATATTACAATTGTCGATTAATATCTCACCAACAGTACCTTCTACATTAAAGTTCACAATATAATCATTTGCACTGCTTGTATTCTGCAAGTCAAGATTATAGAAGCGAATCAAATCATGGCTACCTGCCATAGAAAGTCCTTTAGGCATAAAGACTGGTTTTGTATCACCTGATTCACCCCAGAAAATAACAGATTTGAAATCAGCAGGGATAGTCAGTTCCATACTTTCACCCATATAATCTGTTGTAGAGCCATTAGCAAATACCAATACGACATTACCTCCATTATCCTGTATGTAATTGGCTGGATTTGCAAATATATCATTCAACATATCCGCATCAGAAACATTTACAATATCATAGCCAGCTGGATATGATTCGGTAGTAGTAAAGGTTCTTGTACCACGTTTTACGTCACCATTATAAATAGATACAGAATATTTTGTTTTAGGAGTTAGTCCTGTAAGAATATATGACGAAGCAGCTACTGCAGCAGCATCCAGTTCGATATATGTTGTATCTACCTCTTCGACATCATCTTTTGCTTCAGCCAACTTCAGTGAAGTAACCTCAGCACCTTCAGTCCAAGAAAGTACAGCACTTTCACCTGTAATAGAAGCAACCTCATTCAAAATCTGTTCAGCGCTTGTTTTAAAAGAATATTTTTCCAAATAAGTCCATTTTGAATCAGCCTTTACCGAAGACATTGATTTCATTCGTAGAAAATACTTTGTTTCACCTTGTAAGCCAGTAATAACATAAGGAGTTTCAACGATAGATTTATCTTTACCTAAAACAACAGAATGCTGCGTACCACCAATCTCTATTTCATCATACAAAGAATCTGTACTATATTCTATTACATAATATTCTGCATCGGGAACCGTTCCCCACGAAATCTCAGCAGATGTCGGTTGTGCAGAAATAGAAATTTTTGAAGCAGTCACACTGAACAAACGATCATGAGCGCTGTCTACATCCCAATCATTACCATCAGTACATGCAGTTCCGATGATAGAGGCCAGGAGCATAAAAGCTCCAGAACCTATGATATATTTAAACATCTTCATATCTTTATGTCTATTTTATTATTTAAATTAATCTGAATATCCATAAGAGTTATGGATATAACCATTTGCAGCCGAAATAGTAGTAGAACCAACAGGCAATAAATAACGGTTCTTAACCTGTACATTATCTCCAACTAAGCCACTTGAGATAGAAGGCCAGTTAGTTTGTAATTGTGTCTGCTTAGAGTCTTCTCTTTCAGCGCCATAGAATGACTTATTATCATCATAGTCAGATGATTCTTTTCCTTCTGGCAAACCATACCAAGTAACACTCGACATATCAATTTTAGTTTTGGTTTCATCTGTATAGTTGAAATAAACCTTTTCCGGATAATAATTAGGATTAGATTCATTCATCAGTTCATCATAATAAGTATCCTTAAATTCCTGAATCTTTTCAGCCAACAGATTCCAACGAATCAAATCAAATTTACGGAATCCTTCTCCAGCCAATTCCCATGCATTTTCATCAACAATAGCATCAAACATTGCTTCTTTAGTAGCTGGTATAGCTTCAATATATTTCTCAGCATCAGCCTTGTCTGCATCAGCAAAAGCACGTGTATGTACCATAGCTAATGCCTGACGAGCAGTCAATCCTGCTGATCCTTCATAATCACCATCAGGACCGGCCAACTCATTCATAACTTCAGCGTACCACAACAAAACCTGAGGATAACGTGCCTTCACTACATTAATACCAGACATCCACTTAGCATTTCCTGTAGCAATAGCAGCCTGACGCCATTCTTCATTCATCTTACGTACATCCCATTTTCCAACATAAATTCCAAATGGTGTATTACCCAACATCGATTCTTTCGTTACGCCATTTTCTGCACCTAACTGTACCTGTGCACAAGTTATATCACGGCGCAAGTCTTTCTTATCGAATGAATAAAAGAATGGAGCTGTCAATTTCATCTTACCAGATGAATTACCTTTTACACCATATTCGGTTGTAGCACCGTTAACACGTACACCAACGGTATATCCTAACTCACTGCTAACACCAAGTCCCATCGGCATCTCAAATATATTCTCATGGTAGTTCTTATCCAGTTCACGCTGGTTAATCAAATACCATTGATTTTCTACAGACGGATTCAATTTATGAGTACCATTAGTTATAATAGCACTTAAATGTGACAGAGCCAGTTCATAAAGTTTGGTACGAGTTGCAGCATCCGGACGCTGAGTAGGATAAGTAGGATCAGTATAGTCTGCAGTTTCATATCCGTCCTTTGCTTGTTCACGAATCACCCATCCAGCACGAGTCATTGCAATATTCGCCAACAAAGCATGTGCATATCCCTTTGTCGCATGCTCTGTAGTATAACCCGATACCTCATCTGCCCAAGGCAGTAACTCTACAGCATTCTTTAAATCGACCATTAAAGTATCCAAAATAACATCGCGGTCTGTCTTATGCAAATAAGCATTACTTAAATCAGCCTGTGAAGGTTCTAACTTCAGTGGCACATCACCAAAGAAACGAACCAAATCAAAATAAATCATGGCACGCAGAGCTAAAGTTTCTCCTTTATAGCGTTCCATTGTTTTCTGTTCTGATCCACCAGAAGTAAGCAATGAACTAGAGTTAATACCCTCCAATGTTAAGTTTGCATCTTCTATAATACCATACATAGCATCCCAAAGTTTTGCTAAGTTACCCCAAGACGGGCTGGCATTATAGTTCATATTACCACGCTCACTGGTTGTATTGTCGGCATCAGCACCCAAACCATCGACTAATTCACAATCTGAGTTTAACCCCCAAATAATAGGAATATACTGTGAATAAGTCTGATCTTGTGCCAATCCACCATAAATTTTATTCACACGCAATCCTGTATAATAAGTAGAATTATATACAGTGTTGTCATTTAGTTCGGAAGGAGCTGTCTGTTCCAGAAAATCAGAACAAGAACTCATACCAGCAACTCCCGCAGCTAAAGCTAATAACTTAATTATATTTTTCATAAATAATATCATATTAGAATTTAGAATGTTACATTAATACCGGCTACAAATGAACGGCTCTTCGGATAAGCTGCATAATCAATACCCGGAGTCATTGCATTCTTTTTACTGCTTGTATCTACTTCTGGGTCTGGACCTGAATAGCTAGTCAAACAATAAAGATTATAACCTGTTACATAAATACGCACATTCTGCATAAAAGCTTTCTTAACCCAAGCCTTCGGGAATGTATATCCGATAGTAATATTATTGACTCTCAAGAAAGAGGCATCTTCTACTGCATAATCATTCAAATACATTGCTGTTACAGCAGCAGGATTATAAATATTAGCTCCTGTATTGAGAGCATTCAATCGTGCAATCAATCCTTCGGCACCACCATAGTAATCAACTGTTGAACTACTTGGCTTACCCAAATTCAGACCAGTTTCAGGATCAATCCAAGTATAGCGGTTATCCAAAGCAAAATCATTAACCAAGTTATATCCCTTTGCAGAACCTGCACAGAATGAATTAGCTAATTTAGTACCGTTCACAATCTGATTTCCGACAGAATAGTTAAAGAAAATATTGAAATCAAAGTTTCCAATAAATCCATCAAAACCAAATCCACCTGTTAACGGAGCAACTGTATTTCCCAATTTCTGTTTAATAGGATTACCGTTTTCATCACATTCATATTTCAACTGTCCAGGATAAGGCTTACCACCGGCCATAGAATAGCTATTATCTTTAATGCCTTCACGCAATTCCCATGAAGTACCATTCAAAACCAATTCACCATTTGGATTTGTCACCGGATCGTATGCTGTATAGAAACCGTTTGTTTTATATCCCCAGATCTCACCTAAGCGACCACCCTCTTCTACACGATAGTCTTCATATTTTGCAATAGTACTACCCGACCAGTTACTGCTCTGCCATGGATTTTCTGTACTCAGTTCATCAATGCGGTTACGGTTATAAGAAATATTAAAGTTGAAGTTCAATCCCCACTTTGCCTTATCAGCCAATACAGCATTTAATGTCAATTCAACACCTTTATTAGAAGTTTTACCAAAGTTCTGATACTGGTAGCTATAACCGGTATTCGACGGAATCTCTGTTTTCATCAACAAATCTTTTGTTGTATTCCAATAAAAATCCAACGATCCAGATAAGCGGTTATTGAAGAAACCATAGTCGAAACCGATGTTACGAGTAATAGTTGTTTCCCATTTCAAGTTTGGATTATACAGGTTAGAACCATGTTCCAGCATAGCTCCACGAGTTTCATCAAAGAAAGGAGCTTTACCTGTATTACCAGCCATTGTATAAGTAGTATACATTAAGCCAGAACTGATACGGTTATTACCGGCTGTACCATAGCTTAAACGAACTTTCAGGTTAGATAACCAGTCCTGAGTGCCTTTCATGAATGCTTCATCAGACAAACGCCATGCCAAAGCAGCAGAAGGGAATACTCCCCACTGATTACCTTTTGCAAACTTACTAGAACCATCGGCACGTACCGTTACCGTTAACAGATATTTATCCATTAAAGTATAGTTTACTCGTCCAAAGAAAGACAACATATTATCTTTAGCCGAAATTGTTGTCTGAGTAGGCAAAGCTGTACCAGCTCCCATGTTAGCCAAGACTTCGTCGATAGTCATAGTGCCAGGAAATGCAACAGAAGTATTCTCGAGTGATGTTTCCTGGCTGCTGCTTACTTCATGTCCCAGCAATACATTCAGTTTATCACGTCCGTCAAACAATTTCTTATTATCATAAGTCAAGGTATTAGCATTACGCCAATTTTTAGTGATATCACGAGTCAAAACAGACTGTGGTTGTCCATTATAACCCAATTTAGAATTCTGAACAGCATCACTAGCCCAAACCTGATCTGTATTATCATACTTCCAGCCATAACCAAATTCAGAACGGAATGTCCAGTTCTTGAATGGTTTCCAGTTTAATCCAACATTATAATTTTGATTAAATGTATTTCTCTTTTTATAAGTTGCAAGCAAACGTTCTAACGGATTCTTCTGAGAAGACGTATTATTTTCTTCATCATCACTGTTTGAAGCCAAAGGATCAACAGGGCGGAAACGAGCTGCATTCGCAACAATTGAGTTAGCTGCACTCGATTCATTTGTATCTGCACCACCACTCAAACCATCTACAGTAGTGTAGCTCATACGAGCATTAAAGTCCAATGTCATCCACTGACTCAATTCTGCATTAATTTTAGCATTAATGTTATTCTTATTGAAGCCAGAGCCCAACATGATACTCTTTTCATCATTATGAGCGTAGCTTACATTATATTTTACCTGCTTGCTACCACCGCTTACATTCACATTATACTGAGCCTGATTTCCGGTACGTCCGAAAATATCATCCTGATAATCGTATCCTTCAACTGACTTCCAGATATCCATATCAGAATAGTTTCCATAATCAGTAGAACCTAATTCATGCTGATAAGCAACATAATCATAAGGACTAAGTACTTTTGTCAACTTTGTAACTTTCTTAAGACCAAAAGAAGCACCAAAATCAACTTGGGTTTTGCCTTCTGTTCCACTCTTAGTAGTTACAATAATAACACCATTAGCACCACGAGCACCATAAATTGCTGTAGAAGACGCATCCTTTAAAACATCGATACTTTGAATTTCAGATGGAGCAATATCACTAATACTTGAAACAGGGAATCCATCAACAATATATAAAGGAGAGTTATCCTGAGACAAAGAACCACCACCACGAACACGAATCTTCACATCTGCATCAGGTGAACCTTCGGTTGTTGTAATGTTTACACCTGCCAATTTACCAGTCAAAGCTTCAGTTGCACTAGAAACAGGAACAGCAGCGATATCTTCAGCACTGACAGAGGCAACAGAACCTGTCAAATCGCGCTTGTTAACCGTACCATAACCGATAACTACAACTTCTTCCAATGTTTCTGTATCTTCTTCCAAGATTACATTCAGTTGTTTTTGTCCTTCATACTTTACTTCCTTGTTCTTAAAACCAATGTAAGTAAAAGCAATGACATCAGACTTTTTCACTCCGCTAAGTGAGAAATCACCATCTATACCAGTTATAGTACCATTAGTAGTACCTTTCACTACAACGTTGACACCAATCATTGGTTCACCGTTTTTGTCCTTTACAATACCTTGTACCTGCAATCCCTGAGCAAAAGATGCAAGACAAAGCATGCTCATGATGAGCAAAGAAACAACGTTCCTTATTCTCTGTTGATAATACATAAAAAATGCGTTTAAAGATAATATTAAAAATTAGTTTGCAAATATCTCTTTAACACACATTTTTTATGTATAAATTTTGATTTTAAAAACGTAAAAATTGTTCTATTAGTACAAATCCCATGTATTCGAGAAAGTATAGAACTCAGATTTCACCAGCATCTTAACATCTTTATCAGATAATTGCCGTGCCCAACTTACACGCTGACTTATATCAGCTCCTTCTCCCGTGTTCTTATACTCTGCATAACGAGCTGTCTTTTCGTTTTTAGGATTTCTCCAATTATCCCAACCAGCTTTTACTATATGCTTTCCTAATTCACAATTCATAAATAAAGTATAAGCGTACGGGCGCCATGGTCTTCCTAAATAAACTTTATCAACTCCCTCTTCTGCTGTTAACTTACAGTTATTAAAGATATATCCATACTTGATATTTTCAGGAGTCGATGCAGCTGTAACATAAGAATTTGCCTTACTGTGTATCGTACAATTCTCAAACCATGCAGTTGACGGTCCAAATATGAAATCGGTCGTTCCTTCGATATAACAATCTTCAAAATAAAGTCGAGTACCTGCAACTCCTGTATAGACAGTATCCTGATTACCCAAGAAACGGCAGTTAATAAAACGCAGACAATCTCCTTCTGTATGTAAAGCTACAGCCTGACCTAATTTAGGCGCATTGTTTTCTATCGTTATATTCCGAAAAGTTATATGGTTTCCTTCTACTTTGACTGTATATGTACGGAAGGTACCCATATTATTCATATTGGCATGATCTGCATTAGTTATAATCGTATTTTGCACATCCTCTCCTATGATTTCAACATTTTGCAGCCATGAAGGAATAATCAATTTTTCTTTATACGTACCCTTTTTTACATATATCTTTACATCAAAATCCATAAAAGCACGAACACTCTCCAAAGCCTCTGCTATCGTAGAATAATCGCCTGTCTTATCTTGAGCAACAACCAGCTCCCTAGGCTCAGCGAAACGTCGTTTTTCCTTAGGCAATCCTTCCCATTCCAAGCTGGCCAAAATAAAAGGTCCCACAGCTTTCGGGTCATTATCACGTACAAGTTCATTTATATAATAAGAATAATCTCCCATTCTGTAATTCTTTCCCCCTAATCCAGCAACAGCACATGTCTTTGTGATGGAAACAAGACCATTCTCATCAACTTTTATAAACTCATTCAAAATACCCTCATAGCCTTTACGGGCTACAGCAAAATATGATGAAGGTATATATCCCTTACGAACGGCCTTAAACAGAGAATAAACGAACATGCTGGAGCATGAAGACTCCAGATAGTTTCCAGATTCTCCACTTTTATCCATAACCTGATACCACAAACCTTCCGGACTCTGATACTTTTTCAGAGTCTTTGCTATCTGATTCAAAATAACCAATACAGAATCACGTCCCGGCTCATGCAAAGGTATAAAATCAAGATTATCAACTATAGCCATTGTATACCACCCTAAAGCACGTCCCCAGCAATGTTGTGACTGACCGGTTGTTTTATCTGCCCATTTTTCTCGCTTGCTTACATCACATGCATGACGGAACAGTCCATTTGACGGATCATAGGTGTGACGTGCAACAATCTTTATCTGATTTATCACTTCCTGATAGGCATGCGGATCATTATTTCTATAAGCATATTCAGCAAGAAACGGCGTCCCCATATAAAGCCCATCCAGCCACATTTGATTAGGATAAACTTTTTTATGCCAAAAACCGCCATCTTCATTACGAGGCTGACCATCAAACTGCATTCTCAACAGATTTAAAGCCTTTTTATATTTTTCATCCTTAGTCTGCTCATAAATCCGGAAAAGCATTTTCCCCGAATTTATACGGTCTAAGCTATAATCTGTCAACTTATATTTCTTTATCGTCCCATCCTCATTTACCATTGTATCTGCATACGCCAGCGCATAATCATAAAATTTCGAATCGCCATATCGATCATACACATCCATCATAGCCCCCAATTCTAATCCATGGCAATAATCCCATTTTAAAGAAGGCTGAAAATCTACTTGCCAAGATTCTGGATTACGTACCATTTCCGATTCGGCCATTCGTACAGACCAAGGTTTCTGTTTTTTTGGAAAATCTTCTGTAGTCTGAGCCATACTTGTAATACAAAGCATAGCTCCCAAACACCCTAATAAAATACTTCTGTTTTTCATGATTCGATAATTACTTTTATAAATACAAATATAGCCAAAAGCACGAATCCGTATGTGGATTTTCTGTGCTTAAAGGTAGATTTATTATTCACATCCTTACAATAATCGTGTACGATAACGGGAAATATTTGTTTATTTCAATAAAGTTTTGAATTAAATCATATTTCCGTTGCAAATTAAAAGAAAAGAACGTATTTTTGGTGCAATTTAAATTTATAATTAAACCTAATATCACGATTCACAGAAAGACAAAAGCAAATTATGGAACAAGTTTTTAGCTATATCATCGGTCTGGGAGCAGCGGTGATGATGCCTATTATTTTTACTATTTTGGGAGTATGCATCGGAATTAAATTCGGAAAGGCGTTAAAGAGCGGACTCCTTGTGGGAGTGGGATTCGTAGGGCTGTCTGTCGTGACGGCATTGCTCACAAGCAGTCTGGGAGATCCCCTGAAAAAAGTAACCGAAATCTACGGACTGAGCCTTGGCATTTTCGACATGGGATGGCCGGCTGCCGCATCGGTCGCATACAATACATCTGTGGGAGCTTTCATCATTCCCGTATGTCTGGCCGTAAACATCGTTATGCTTCTGACCAAAACTACAAAGACAGTAAACATCGACCTGTGGAACTACTGGCACTTTGCCTTCATCGGAGCTGTTGTATATTTTGCGTCAGACAATATATGGTGGGGATTCTTCGCTGCAATCATATGCTATATCATTACCCTGATCATGGCAGACCTGACAAGTAAACAGTTTCAGACATATTATGAAAAAATGGACGGAATATCCATTCCCCAACCTTTCTGTCAGGGTTTTGTTCCGTTTGCCGTAGTGATAAACAAGGCTCTCGACAAAATCCCGGGATTCGAAAAACTGAACATTGATGCGGAAGGCATGAAAAAGAAATTCGGTATCATGGGCGAACCGCTATTCTTGGGAGTCATTGTAGGATGTGGTATCGGAGCACTTGCATGTGAAAACACTCAGGAACTTGTAAACAATATCCCTTCCATTCTGGGACTCGGTATCAAGATGGGAGCTGTAATGGAACTTATTCCACGTATCACTTCGCTGTTCATTGAGGGATTACGTCCTATTTCGGATGCAACCCGTGAGCTCATTGCACGCAAGTTCAAGAATGCGGCAGGGCTGAACATCGGTATGAGTCCGGCACTGGTTATCGGACATCCTACTACACTGGTAGTCTCACTGCTGCTGATTCCGGTAACACTGTTCCTTTCTGTTGTCCTGCCGGGTAACCAGTTCCTTCCGCTGGCATCACTTGCAGGTATGTTCTATCTGTTCCCTGCTGTCCTGCCTGTTACAAAAGGCAACGTACTGAAAACCTTCATTATCGGACTGGTTGCACTGATTGTGGGACTTTACTTTGTAACCGATCTTGCGCCGTTCTTTACACAGGCTGCTCAGGATGTCTTTGCCAAGACCGGAGATTCGGCAGTGAAAATACCCGAAGGATTCCAAGGAGGAGCACTCGACTTCGCTTCAAGCTTGTTCTCATGGATCATTTTCCATCTGGTATATAACTTTAAAATCGTCGGTTCAGCTGTTCTGGTAATCTGTACACTGGCACTTGCCATTTTCAACAGAAGACGGATTATTAAGGAAAGCCGACAGGGATAAGTCAAAAGAATCAATATAAAACAATATAAAATCAAGAAAATTATGAAAAAGTTAGCTCTTGCAATGATGTTTGGCGCAGCAGCCGTTAGCGCAAACGCCCAGATTTCCAGCGTACAGATGCAGGTTGCATGTAACCCGCAGGACGTGAAAACATACGACACACAAAGATTGCGCAGCAGCTTCATGATGGAAAAGGTCATGGTCGCTGATGAAATCAATCTTACCTATTCTATGTACGACCGGTTCATCTTTGGAGGTGCAGTTCCTGTAAACAAAGAACTGACACTGGATACAATCGATCAGCTGAAAGCTCCTTATTTCCTGTTCAACCGTGAGCTGGGAATTATCAATATCGGAGGAGAAGGTATCGTAACAGTGGACGGCAAAGAATATGCGCTCAATTTCAAGGAAGCTCTTTATGTAGGAAGAGGCAATCAGAAAGTTACCTTTAAAAGCAAAGATGCATCAAAACCGGCAAAATTCTATTTGAATTCAGCCATTGCTCACAAGGCTTACAAGACACAGCTTGTCACACTTGACGGACGCAAAGGTTCCCTGAAGGCTAATTCATTTGCAGCTGGTAAAATGGAAGAAAGTAATGACCGTGTAATCAACCAGCTGATCGTAAGCAACGTTCTGGAAGAAGGTCCTTGCCAGTTACAGATGGGATTGACAGAGCTGAAGCCGGGAAGCGTATGGAATACAATGCCTGCACATACCCACTCACGCCGTATAGAAGCATATTTTTATTTTAACCTGACTCCGGGCAACATGATCTGTCACCTGATGGGAGAACCTCAGGAAGAAAGACTGGTATGGCTGGCCAACGAACAGGCTATTATGTCGCCGGAATGGTCTATTCATGCAGCTGCCGGAACAAGCAACTATATGTTTATCTGGGGAATGGCCGGAGAAAATCTCGACTATGGAGATATGGATAAAATCTCATACACAGAAATGAAATAATCCAGTTTTCATATAATCATCTATTTATCATTCTAAATGTTGTGGTTCTTAACCATTTACATAACTCAAATTACATACCACACATTTAGAATGATAGTTTTTTGACAAACAAATTTAAATTGGGCAGGCAAATTTTTAGGAACACAAAGAAACACTTTCAGTAGAGCCAAAACCCATAGAAAAACATTATTAAACTTTATATCATGAATACATTTCGAAAAGTAGATGAAAAAATGACAAACTTCAGATGGGTTATTTGTGGAATGTTATTTTTTGCAACTACAGTAAACTATCTTGACCGACAGGTTCTTTCTCTAACTTGGAAAGATTTTATCGCACCAGAATTTCACTGGACAGACTCCAACTATGGAGATATCACAGCTATATTTTCAATTGTATATGCCATAGCAAATCTTTTTGCCGGACGTTTTATTGACTGGATGGGTACCAAAAAAGGATATCTCTGGTCTATTTTCATTTGGTCAGCAGGAGCCTGCCTCCACGCATTATGCGGCTGGGCAACTGAGGTAACCTTAGGTATTCACAATGCAACAGAAATGCTTTCTGCCACAGGAGCCGTAGCATCAACTATCGCAATCACCAGTGTATACTATTTTATTGCAGCACGTATTGTTTTAGGAGCAGGTGAAGCAGGTAACTTCCCCGCAGCCATAAAAGTAACAGCAGAATATTTCCCTAAAAAAGACCGTGCTTTCTCTACTTCGATATTCAATGCCGGTTCTACCATTGGAGCATTGATAGCTCCCGTAAGTATTCCTCCTTTGGCACGTTATTTCCAAAGTATAGGTGTAGGAAACGGTTGGGAAATGGCATTTGTTGTAATCGGTGCTTTAGGTTTTGTTTGGATGGGATTATGGATGTTCCTATATAAGAAACCAAATGCTAATCCACATGTAAACGCAGCTGAATTAGCATATATTGAGCAAGACAACAATGAGCAAGAAGCAAAAAGCTCAGACTCACAGACTACAAACAGTGATTTTGACAATCAGAAAATTTCTTTCCTCCAGTGTTTTAAATTCCCTCAGACATGGGCTGTATTCTTCGGTAAGTTCATGACAGATGGTGTATGGTGGTTCTACTTATTCTGGACACCTGCTTATATCTCAGACGTGTACGGTTTCTCTTCTGATACTGCTACCGCTCAGATGCTTATCTTTGTACTATATGCCATCACAATGCTTTCTATATACGGAGGAAAATTGCCAACCATTATCATCAATAAAACAGGCAAGAACCCATATGTAGCACGTATGCAAGCGATGTTTATCTTTGCTTTATTCCCGTTGTTAGCTCTATTTGCTCAACCATTAGGAAATTATTCATATTGGTATCCGATTATTATTATAGGTATTGCAGGTGCAGCCCATCAGTCATGGTCGGCTAATATCTATTCTGTAGTAGGTGATATGTTCCCAAAGAGCACTATTGCTACCATCATCGGAATCGGTGGTATGGCAGGAGGTATCGGTTCATTCTTTATCAACATGGGCTCAGGACGACTGTTCGACTATGCAGCCGAAACCAATATGGTGTTTATGGGCTTTGAAGGTAAAGCAGCCGGCTACTTCATCATCTTCAGTATATGCGCAGTAGCTTATCTGATTGGATGGATAATCATGAAAATATTGGTTCCGAAATATAAACTGGTTAAGGTTTAATTAATTCAGGAATTAAGATAGTTCAACTCCCCTTTACATTCAGACGTTTAAAGAACAAAAGGAAAAACGTGAAGAATGTAAAGGGGAGTTTTGTTGTTCTTTCGCTTTAAACAACGTGAAATTACCTCCAACATTTGTTCAGAAAAAATTATTTTTCGTACAAGCCTTGATATCTTTTGTACAAAAAATCAGGCAAATAACTGCATGATTTAAAAAAACAACATGATAATATATGTATTATTTGACATTTATAGTTATTGTGGTTTACTAAAAAGAAGTAGAAGGCTTTAAAGAAAAGGGTTACATAAAAGAGCATCCAGTCTTTGTTCTTTTTTGAATGAAGCATTATCTATAAAATTAATTCAGACACTGAATAAATTATAGTTAAATATTATTCTTTTCGTGCATAATATATTTTATCGGATAGCAAATGCCCAACTCTTCTATCACGAGAAAAATCACCACGTAAAAATGTACACATATACAATTTTCCCGATAAATCGTACGATTTTATAGGTCTCTGCGACCAAATAATATCAATTTTGTAATACCAGAATAATAAAATTTTTATAATACATATATTACAGCAATAGTTCGTTAAAAATTCGCCAAGCCTAAGCGGCTCTGGCAGTAAATAAAATG
>OGLR01000523.1_pt1 | contig 17468 bp, 18 predicted proteins | sample 1572931 | NCBI WGS metagenome assembly OGLR01 (sample SAMEA2581997, study PRJEB24529) | metagenome | biome: Human gut stool | place: China | collected 2011 | reverse complement strand
ATTAATTAACAATTTGAAATTGAGGACAATACAATCTTTCGACCGCTTATGATTATTAATCTTACGGTCAACAGATTATTAATCTTATGGCCTTAAGATTATTAATCTTACTCAGAACGCATATATAAGCGTTTGGCTACGCAGAGGGAAGCGAGAGTGCTTTTATAAGGATGCGTTTGAAAAATTGCTTACAATACCGTTATCCTGAATGCTGTAGGGCCGTTACTTGAAATTCCATATACTTCCAAATGATATATGACCAAATTACTTGTCAATGACGGGGATGCCGCCTCTGACTGTCGGCAATTCCTGTCTCTCGCCTTTCTCGATCCATGCATAAGTGGATAGCATTCAAAATACTCCCACAAAACTTTCCATTCAGAATCGCAAGTTTTGTTTTTATAGATAACAAAGCCTTGGCACATTTGAGACAGGTAAGCATAAAGTTACGGTTTGACATTTTAAACAAAACACGTCACCTTTGTATTACCAAAAAGTGCTACGAGAATAAAAACACATACGGACGTGTAGGCTTACACGTCCGTATGTGTTTTTAAGATTTTCAAATACAATTGAAAATTATTGTTGCAGAGTTATCTCACCACAATCTTATATGCTGCATTACCAACCATCAGAATATAAGCTCCGTGTGCAATGCCTGTGAGTGTGCATGTACCGCCAACGGTGTTTGCAGAGCGTACGAGCGAGCCGTTCAATGAAACAAGTCTTACGGCTGCATCGTGCGCGGCGTTGACGGTTACAGCATTACCATCTACCTTAATAGAAATGTTGCCGTCGGAAGCCACGCCGTCAATGCCTGTGGTCTTAACATCGATAAAGTCGGTATAGAAATATGTGTTGGGGAACTCATCGTTTGTCATCACACACATAACGTGGTCAACAGTTGTCATAAACGATGTGATGCCGTTGTCGAGGAAATACTCGTCATCGACATATAGCTCCTCGCCTACAAGGTTGCCCTCCTCATCGAGCGAAGGTGTGTCTACAAACCATCTGAAGGAAGTCTCCTTGCCGTTGATTACAGCCTCAGACGACAGGTCTACCGTGCCGTTGACAACCTCAACCTTTATCGGCTCCTGGTTGGCGCAGGTGTACAGCGCATAGTTGTTGAGCGGCAGAGTGCTCGGACGGAACTTGTTCTTGTCGAGGTAGAGCACCTTGAGGCTTTTCATCTGTGACACGTCGAGACGGCTGAGCTGGTTTCCGATGAGCGAAATCTGGTTCATTGCCGGCACCTTGGTGAGGTCTATCTCACTGAGTTGGTTGTTTGCCAGGTCGAGATGCCACAGCTTGGCGTTGTCGGCGGTGAACGATGTGAGCTGGTTGCCGGACATTGACAGCAGCTCCAGATTTGGATAGCGGGATGCGTCGAATGCTGTGAACTTGTTGTTGTTCAGCTCAAGATCGTAAAGATTTGCATACCGTGTCAGGTCTATATTGCTGAGATTGTTGCCCTTCAGCCGCATCTCTATGAGAGATTCAGAGTTTGGCCATGTTATCTGGCTTTCTGTCAGCCCGGCGTCCTGCGCGCCGAAGAGCTTCAGGTTGTTGAGCTTCGATGCGTCTATCGACGACAGAGCAAGTCCGCTTACGCTGAACACTGTCAGATTGTTTGTCTCAGAGTAAGTGTAAACCCTAACCGTCGCTCCCGCATGCGACTTCACCTCAAACTGCTGCGGATTTGAATTTACCTGATATTCCACAAGGTCAGCCTCTGTTCCGCTCCAGTCTATATAGACAGGTATGTTGTCTTCGCTTGCGCGGAGGCTGATGGTTCCGGTCTGGTTTGCCGTTGTCACAAACGATGCTATTACGTTTGTAGGCATTGCCGCAGCCTCTATCAGGGTGGTCGTCAGAGTAAGTCCCTCAAACTTCGGGTTTGTCATCTCGCAATACACCTTGCTGCCCACAACCGGAGTCATGAAGTGGGTTGCGCCGTCAGCCTCAGTATAGTCGGTACCTTTCTGAAGAAGTGTGCCGTCGGCCTTTTTCCATGTGTATGCCGTGGCATTGTCAACATTATACTTTGTCAGGTCTACACCCGGGCCAATCTTTGCTATTGCGATGTCGTTCTGTGGAGCGTATGTGTAGGTCTCAAGCCCTGCTATTATTGGCAGAGTGGTAAAGTCGAGAGCATTGTACTCGCAGTGCAGTTCCTTCAGGCTTATCTCCGCAGGCAACACGATAGACGAAATTTTGTTGTTGGCAACATTGAGATAAGTCATCAGTGTGCAGTAGTTAATATCGACAGTCTCCAGCTGGTTGTTTGCCAGATTCAAAGTCTGCATATAGTCGGCATCCTTCAACGACAACTCTGTCAGCTTGTTGTTGCTAAGATTGAGGTTGTGGATGGTTCGCATGTCATTGAGCGTCACAGAGGTCAACTCATTGTTGCTCAAGTCGATATCATGGAGCAGGTTCTTCTGATATGCGTCGTTAACGCCACGGATATTCAGAGAAGAGAAATGGTTGCCCGTGAGGACAAGATTGCGGAGCACACTGTTCCAGCCAAGGTCAATGCTGCCGCTTCCATAGAGACCTGTGTTTACAAGGCGCAGAGTGTGGAGTGAGCGTGCGGCGGTAACGTCAATGGAGTTAAGCGTCACATCAGCCATATCGAAAGCCGCAACAAGCTCGTTTTCCGGAACATAGACTGTCACGTTACCGTAAGTTGTACCTGTAGCGTTTGGCACAGCTGGCGCCTCGTCAGAAGTTGCGGTGAACTCCTGCTTGCCTTTGCCAAAGTCTACATAGAATTTCTTTGGATTCTCTGCTGTAGCGCCATATATTCCCAATCCGAACTTCACTGTCGTACCGGCAGACGAGGCTGCGGGGGCATAGAACGTGATAACCTTGTCGTCCTGTCCGTAGTCAGCCTCGCTCTTCACCATAAACTTGTTGGTGCAGAGAGAATAGGAGGCAACGGCACTCTCGGGGAAGGCGTCATTGGAGAAAGCAACGTAAACGCTGTCGGACACAGCCTTAAGCAATGTCACCTTACCGTCAGCGTATGTATAATAGTCGCTGCTGAGAGCTGTCAACTGACTTGGATTACTCTCGCTTGTACGATAAAGAACAGCTGTTGTGGTTGTTCCCTCACGCAAAACCTTGTCGCTGAGGTCTATCACAGTACCCACCTTCTGGCTTCTTGCCACCGGCATATCATTCTGCTTGTAGGCATAATACATCCAGTTCTCGTTTGGCAACGGAAGTGTGGCAAAGGTAAAATTGTTGTTGCGTATCGACAAGTTATAGAGATTTGGGTTCTGAGACAAGTCGATAGACGAAAGTTTGTTGTTGTTGATATACAAATCCTGCAGACGAGGGTTGTTTGTAACGTCAATAGATGTAAATCCGTTACCACTCGCAAACAGATACACAAGGTTGGGATTGTTTGTCACATCAAGGCTTTGGAGCTTAATGTCAGGATTCACAGAGCCAGACATGTGGTCGGCATAAAACTCGTTAAGCTTTGTATTCTGGCTCAGGTCGATGCTGGTAATCCTTGTATCACTGATATTCAGAATGTTAAGCTCCTTATTCTTTGTCACATCAAGAACTGCGACAGGTGTGCTGTCGATAGATATCTTGCGCAGCAGAGGGCACCCTGTAGGGTCGAGAATCTTCAGACCTTTGTTTGCCCAGGCATCGAACGTAACAAGGTTTGGATAGTCTGACAGGTTGAACGAGGCGTCAAGACCCGTTATGCGGCCCATGTCGAGAATTGCCAAATCAGGCTTGTTGCTGCCTATTACCAATGGCTGAGCATCAAACGGGTTGCCGCTCACATCAATAGACTGCAGTTTGGTGTTGGGAGTAAGGTCGAGTTTGCTCAGTTCGTTGTTGTTCACACTGAGTATCTCAAGGTTTACGAGTTTATCCAGCTGCACCTCTGTCAGATAACATTCCTTGGCAACAAACACGTCAATCTTGCTTGCATCGCCATAAATCTTTATCACGCCCTCTGGTGACACGTTACATGTTATATTTGTACCTTTAAGCGCACTTGTCTCAGAGTCGAAGTATGCCTGAGATATCTCTGACTCTATAGGGCCATAACCACAGTCGACATCGATATAGCCGTCTTCTGTGGCGCCAAGCATAAGAGTTATGGAACCTGCTCCGCCACTTGCCTCGTACACCCGAGTCTTGATAACCATTGCAGGCTCTTCTTCTGCCTGTGCCACAGCTGTCTGCGGAAGACACAATAAGACTCCCAAAAACATTGCGAGCCACAAAAACTTGTTTTTAATCTGATTCATATTGTTTTGTTTTTATAAGTTTCATCTATTTAGTAGTTAAGGGAAAATAAAGGGAGTTACCGACTTCCATTATATCCTCCTAACTACTTAATTATGATTTTCTGTGAGGCATGTCCGTTGACATTGAGTATGTACATACCCTTTGGCAGAGACGACATGTCAACGGTAGTCTCGTCGCCACGGGTCTTGCTCTGCTGCAACTTGTTGCCTGCAAGGTCGTAGACAACGACATCCATATCGGCAGCCCCACCCATGAACACGTTGAACATCTTGTTGCCGGCTGATGTGACAAGCATGCGCGGCTTGCCTGCAGCCAGTGTTCCTATGCCCGCAGTGGCACGGCGGATAACTTCCTTAAGTCCCTCGTATGCGTTGAACTTGCCTGCACCAACCTGCACGGGGTCAGCATTGGATATAGCCTCGTCCTTTACCGCAGTCTGGGCAACGATATCTTTCACGTCAGTAAGAGTCAGTGTCGGATCGGCCTCAAGCCACAATGCTATTGAGCCTGCCACATGGGGCGACGCCATAGACGTGCCTATTGACCATCCCCAGTAGTTTGTGCGGTCGCTTTCCTCAAGCATAGCGTTAACAGAAGATGACGGTGCATATCCTGCCTCTATGTAATAAGTATTGTAAGCGGAGAGGATTGTAGCACCTGGCGCTAATACATGCGGAAGGTTACGTCCGTCGACGAGTGTGCCGAATGACGAGAACGACGACACCTCACCGTCTGTAAAGTCATAGCCAGTATTGTACAGTCCACCGTCGAGTGCAGCCCAGTCGTTGCGGGTATTGTACGAGCCGACAACAAGAATGCTGTTTCCTGTTGCCATGTCGCTGATAGAGCCGTTGTACATGCCATCGTCATAACCATCAAAACCAAAGTTGGTCATTGAGGAGAACAGACCGTCGCCATAACAGTTTACAATCTGTCCATCCTTGCCTGTGACGATAAAGCCCAGCACATAGTTGCCTGTGGCGTTTCCATCAGCCTTGTTCTCGGCATAATAGTCGAGTACGGCATTGAAGCGTCCGCTGTCCTCGTCAAACATCCAGCCCAATCCGACATATCCGTTGAAATACTTTGCAAAGATAGCATCGATTTGGTCTGAGCTATCCTGCTGATAGTCGGCAGAGCTTACCCAATACTGTCCATAACCAGGATTGTCGATATCTATAGTCAGCGGATAACGCTGCACGATTCTTCCACGGCTTTTGTTGAATATAACGGCCTGCACCTCCAATGGCGTGGCGTCATTGCTGTATATTCCGATGTTGCCATAGTTGAGGAAACCATAGCCGTAATCACTCATATCCTGACCTAAGATAAAGGTCTGCACCTTATTGTCGTCGGCTGTCAATATCTTACTGAGGGCAATCTTCTTGTCGCCCTCGTTACCTGCCGACACACAGATGATTGCATTGTCCTGCTGCTCAACCATATCAAAATACTGGTTTATCACTCCCATGCCGTCATGTGCGCCGGAGTTGCTTCCCAATGAGAGGTTAATCACGGCAGGCTTGTTTTTGTATGAGGCATATTGCAGGATATGGTCTACGCCAAGTGCGATAATGGCATCATAAAGGTCACCGCAACCTACCGCAATGTCGGAATTGTATGCCATGCCGTAATATGGATTTGCCATAGTGCCTACACTGACTCCAGCTTGTCTGTCGCCTGTTGCTACAGTAGCCGTTCCCATATACCCTCCAGCCATTGTGCCGAGAGTATGGCTGCCGTGGAATGTTGTCGGATCGTCGGTTGTGAATGTAGCTATGTCCCTTCCATCCACAATATCTTCAGGATTGTTGCCATAAAATTTTTCATTAACCTCGCCTGTTGTGGTATTAGCTGTCATCTGTGCAAGCCATGCAATACGCGACTTGCCATTCTCATCACGGAAACTGATATGGTTGGCATCAATACCGTTGTCAACAATTCCGCAGATAACCCCCTTTCCTGTATAAGCCTGCGGCAGACAGGAGCCGGAATGTATCATGTCGACTCCAGTGGCTATGCGTGCTTTGTCGTTCTTGGCTTTTACCTGCCGTGCCAGTTGGAAACGCTTTACGCTTTTAAGCGCAGCAATGCGCTCAACATCGGCAACTGGAACCGACACCCAGGCAAAGCCATTTCTGCAGCGTACGACATTTACACCTTCGGCCGCAAGTTCATCAACTGTACTGCCATCAGCAAGCTTTATCATACCGAATACGTTTGCGCCTGCCGACGGTACAACACCTTTCAGTCTCAGAGCCTTACCGCTGGTCTGGGTCTCTTGTTTAATTATCAGCCGCTGCTGTCGGAGCTGCGCACGGCTTACAAGGTCTAAAGACGATTGTGCCGTTAGGGTCATTGCCGTTACAAACAGCAGCACAAACATAAATTTTCTTTTCATTGTGATGTTATAATATTTGAGTTGTTTTTCCTTTCTGTGTGTTTATCACAGCACCTATAATGGGTAACAGGCAACTGGATATCCACTGGAGGAACATTCTGCTGCCTGTTGCTTTTCTGTCTGCATAAAACCATGTTGTCATGCAGTTCTGGTACAATTTTAGTGTCTCACAACTTTCTTTCCATTTACGATATAGATGCCAGCAGGCAATTGCCTGTTGTCCATGCGGACACCCTGAAGATTGTAAACATCTGAGCCAACAGCATTGTCCTTGTTTATCTCATTGATGCCTGCTGCCACAGGATCGCAGACTGTGACAGTTGTAGCCTCATTGACTGTCACTACAAATGCACCGTCCTCATTGGCTGCAACATCCACGTCACCAGCTTTTACCATAATAGAGTTTTCTTCCTCTAAAGGTTTAATAATGAACTCTGTTCCTGGCAACACATTGTGCTTGCCTACCCACTCTGTAACATTGGTGATACGGTCCATAACTACAGCCACCTTGCTTGCGTCAACACCCTCACCGGCAACAAGCTCAACATCGAAAGCCTCTGGATTTGAAGCGAGGAACACTTTGATGATATCGCCGTCTGTCAGGTTCAGCTCGTATGTTGTGGAACCTTCATACATAGGCTTTATTGCCTCGTTGTTCTTGTATACATTTGCGTATTCTGCTCCATACCATGACAGGCCGAAAGGATTGTCGCCATCGTAGAAGCTAATTTCGTTATAACCGGTGGCAATGTCAATGGAAGAGCGGTCGCTGCGCTGGAAGCTGAAATATTGGGCCGCGGCCTCCTTACTGTCAATGTAAACCACGGCCTTGCTGTTGCGCTCAATAGATCCCGACTTCACTACAATCTTCATGCCTTCGGTCACAGTTACGTTGTATGCGTCGCTGTAATCTTTGGAAATGCTCATCTCATCTACCGTAACCGACGTGATATAGCATCCCGACACTGCCTTTATCTGTATCTGTGCGTTTGTCTCGCTCAGTTCTATCTCGTTCTCGCCTGCTACCAGCCCGGTGATTATGTCGTTGTTGTACGAATAGCCTTTGTAAACGATAATATTGTCAGGATTGTCAATATCCAGTGTCGCCTTTACCGTTCCGTATTGCTTTGCGTCAACCTCGATTGTCGTCTCTTCAGTTGCAATAAAATTATAAGAGCTGTAGAAATACTGTGTATTGCCGTTGACCTTGAACGACACAAGATTGTAGTCGCTGGTGTTGCCAGAGATTTCCACTTTGCTTCCTGTCTTCACTGTAAAGTCTGCATCGTTGTAATTGCTTACGGCTGTGCCGTCGACAGTCACGTTTGTTATGAATCCCTTTGCCTCCTCCTGAGCGTATGTGAAGTGTACAGGAACATCAACATCGGGGAAGTTTGCGAACACCTCCACCTTGTCGCCGTTGGCAGGGCTTATGCGCCATTGTGTTCCCTCAGGAGCCACAACCTCGCCATTTACTTTCACCTGATAGAGTGCGGTGCCGTAGTTCTTCGGGCCGATGGTGAGCGGCAGTTCATTGGCTGTGCTGAATTTCACGGTGTTGTCGCCTGCGGTGAGGTCAACAAAAGTGTAAGTGCCTGAGCGCTGCATCTGCACGTTTGAGGGATCGTCAACAGTCACCGTGCATGAGCCGTCACGCGAGTCATCCGCATTTACAGATGTAACTGTCCATGTGGCGCCTGCATTGTATGAAGAAACATAAATGTTGCACTCCGTCATGTTGCTGACAGACTCCTCTGTGTCCTCGGCTCCTTCCATACTTCTCACGACCTTTGTCAAAAAGGCGTTGTCCTTAGCTTTAATCTGCACCGACTCGTACTCGTTGACTGTAATGGCATTGTCGCCGGCAACAATGTTCTCTAATGGTGCTCCGTAGTTGACGCTTATACTTACGCGCGACGGGTCGTCAACGTTTACGGTAATGTTAATGGCATTGACTGACATGGACACAAATGTAAGCAATGCCGTTACGATAATTGAGTAGAATTTCCTCATAAATTTAAATGTTTAAAAATTATAGTATTTGTGCTAAACTCACCATTAAAGAAAGTGGAGTTCTCGAAGATAAACATATAAGCTCGCATAGGAGATATGCAAGCATAAGAGCTAAACAAAACTTATAATTTAAAACGAAAAACATCCAAAAGATTTCAAATTTATTAAAACATAATAACTACGGTGCAAAATTACAAAGATTTCTTAATGCAAGAAAAGAATATGCAAAAAAAATGCCATAACGGGTACAAAAATCTTTGAGAAAACAAAAAAATATTGTCAAATTTGTCCATATCTATCCAACAATCCATCCTACAACACCTAATACAAGTTCAAAGAATTATATCAGCCATTTATATATGTTTATTGAGCACTAATAAAAGAATTAGTAAGTAAGCGAGCTAAAATAAAAATTGATTTACGTAAAAATGGAAAATCCCCCAGCCAAAAAAGGCCGGGGGATGATATAATAAGGCAATATTATACAAATATTATTATTCAGCCTTACTCTCCTCTGCAGGAGCTTCCGCATTCTCTGCCGTCTCTGCAACAGGAGTCTCAACAGCATCTGCCTTCTTTGCGGAACGGCGGCTACGGCGAGTTTTCTTCTCTGCCTTAGGAGCCTTAGCCATATTCTCATCAAAGTCGACAAGCTCGATGAAAGCTGTAGGAGCAGCGTCACCAAGACGGAAGCCAAGCTTAATGATACGTGTATAGCCTCCAGGACGATCCCCTACCTTCTCAGCAACAACACCAAAGAGTTCCTTAATGGCCTCTTTGTTCTGAAGATAACTGAAAACAACACGGCGTGAGTTTGTGCTGTCGTTCTTTGCACGTGTTACGAGAGGCTCAACATACTTCTTAAGAGCCTTAGCTTTTGCGAGAGTCGTAGTGATTCTTTTGTGCATGATCAAGGAAATAGCCAAGTTTGCGAGCATGGCATTACGATGGTCTGCAGTACGACCCAGATGGTTGAATTTCTTATTGTGTCTCATTTTGTTTTAATTATTTATGGGCTGGTTAGCTCACCCTTATGGGCTTTACTCCTTGTCCAGTTTATACTTTGAAATATCGGTTCCAAAGGATAGATTCAGACCCTCGAGCAAATCATCAAGCTCTGAGAGCGATTTCTTACCGAAGTTGCGGAACTTCAAGAGGTCAGTCTTGTTGAACTGTACAAGGTCACCAAGTGTCTCAACATCGGCAGCCTTCAGACAGTTAAGAGCACGAACGCTAAGGTTCATGTCTACAAGCTTAGTCTTGAGGAGTTGGCGCATGTGCAAAACCTCCTCATCAAACTCCTGATTAACCTCCTCATCGGTATTTTCGATAGTAATCTTTTCGTCAGAGAAGAGCATGAAGTGATGAATAAGGATTTTAGCAGCCTCTTTCAAGGCATCCTTCGGTGCTATGGAACCATCCGTAGTAACTTCGAGAACAAGCTTATCATAGTCAGTCTTCTGCTCAACACGATAAGGTTCTACCGAATATTTCACATTACGGATTGGGGTGTAAATTGAATCGATTGGCAGTACGTTGACATCTGTGCAGAATTCACGGTTCTCATCAGCAGCGACGTATCCACGTCCCTTGTTGATAGTAAGATCAATCTGCATTGAAGCCTTTGCATCTAAATGACAAATCACCAAATCAGGGTTTAACACTTCAAATCCAGTCAGATACTTATTAATATCACCTGCTTTGAATTCAGTTGAATTCTCTACGGAGATAGTTACTTTCTCGTTCTCGAATTCTTCTACTACTTGCTTGAATCGCACTTGCTTGAGATTCAAGATGATGTTTGTGACATCTTCCTTAACACCTGGCACCGAGGAGAACTCATGCTCGACACCACCAATTTTGATAGTGTTGATGGCATAACCCTCAAGCGATGAAAGGAGGATGCGGCGCAGAGCGTTACCAATGGTAACACCAAAGCCAGGCTCAAGAGGACGAAACTCGAATTTGCCGAACTTGTCATCAGCCTCAAGCATCACAACTTTATCGGGTTTTTGAAATGCTAATATCGCCATTAACTTAATGATTTTTATTGTTTAGAATACAACTCAACGATTAACTGCTCCTTGATGTTTTCAGGAATATCGGCACGTTCCGGCTTGTGCAGGAACTTACCGCTCTTAGTATTCTCGTCCCACTCTATCCAAGGATACTTGCTGTGGTTGAAACCAGCAAGTGCAGCCTCAATAACTTCGAGAGACTTAGCCTTCTCACGAACACCAATAACCATACCTGGCTTAACAGCGAAAGAAGGAATATTGACAACCTGTCCGTCAACAACAATGTGCTTATGACCTACGAGCTGACGTGCAGCCGCACGTGTAGGTGCAAGACCAAGACGGAAAACAACGTTGTCTAGACGGCACTCGAGATTCTGAAGAAGAACCTCACCAGTAATACCGTCGGCCTTGGCAGCAGCCTCGAACATATTGCGGAACTGACGCTCAAGAACACCGTATGTGTATTTTGCCTTCTGCTTCTCTGCAAGCTGAGCACCATACTCAGAAACCTTGCGGCGACGGCTGTTACCATGCTGGCCAGGAGGGAAATTGCGCTTTGCCAGTACCTTATCTGCGCCGAATATTGGCTCACCAAAACGACGCGCAATTTTAGATTTTGGACCTATATATCTTGCCATAATAAAAAATCTGTTTAATCAATTGTATCTACTTGGTTCATTATACACGACGACGCTTTGGAGGACGGCAACCGTTGTGTGGCAATGGAGTAACGTCGATAATCTCTGTTACCTCGATGCCTGCACCGTGGATAGCACGGATAGCACTCTCACGACCATTACCTGGCCCCTTTACATAAGCCTTTACTTTACGAAGACCCAAGTCGAAAGCGACCTTTGCGCAATCCTCAGCTGCCATCTGTGCAGCGTAAGGAGTGTTCTTCTTTGAGCCACGGAACCCCATCTTACCAGCAGAAGACCAAGAGATAACCTGTCCCTCGCTGTTGGCGAGTGATACAATAATGTTGTTGAACGAGCTGTGAACATGAAGCTGTCCAAGTGCGTCAACCTTTACATTTCTTTTCTTAGATGTTGCTGTTTTCTTTGCCATAATCAATGTCCTCCTAATTACTTAGTAGCCTTTTTCTTATTAGCAACAGTCTTCTTCTTTCCCTTTCGGGTACGAGCATTGTTCTTGGTGCTCTGACCACGAACAGGAAGACCATTACGATGTCTAACACCACGGTAGCAACCGATATCCATCAAGCGCTTGATGTTCATCTGGATCTCAGAACGGAGATCACCTTCTACCTTGAATTCAGCGCCGATAATTTCACGGATTTTGGCTGCCTGATCGTCAGACCACTCGTTGACCTTCAAGTCACGGCTGACACCAGCTTTATCCAATATCTTTGCTGAACTACTTCGACCTATACCGTAGATATAAGTCAATGCGATTTCGCCACGCTTATTCTGGGGCAAATCTACTCCAACAATTCTTATTGCCATTTGTTGATTGAATAAAAATAATTAAATTAAAAAGTCTTGTTTGCGCTAAAAAGCATGCAAAGGTAAGAAAAATTCTGTTCATTCCTTACCTTTTACATATTTTTAACTTAACCCTGTCTCAGTTTAAACTTAGGGTTTTTCTTGTTAATAACGAAAAGGCGACCCTTACGACGTACAATTTTACAGTCAGGAGTACGCTTCTTTAATGATGCTCTTGTCTTCATAATATATGGATGTTATTTGTATCTAAATACTATTCTGCCTTTAGTCAAATCGTATGGACTCATCTCTACTTTCACCTTGTCACCAGGGAGAATCTTAATGTAGTGCATTCGCATCTTACCCGAAATATGGGCAATAATCTGCACACCATTCTCCAACTCTACCCTAAACATGGCATTTGAGAGGCTCTCAACGATTGTGCCATCTTGTTCAATTGCGGATTGTTTTGCCATAAACTATTATTGTTCTAATGTTTTATTTCGTCAAACGTAGATAAAATCTCTGCTTTGCCTTTGCGTACAGCAATGGTATGCTCAAAATGGGCTGCCGGTTTCATGTCACGTGTGATAATACTCCATTTATCAGGCAGCATCCATACTTGACGGTCACCAAGTGTCACCATAGGCTCTATGGCTATGCACATACCAGACTTAAGCATTACCCCGTTGCCCCGCTTACCAAAATTCGGTACCATAGGCTCCTCATGCATCTTGCGGCCAATACCATGTCCTGTAAGTTCCCTTACAATGCCATAACCGTATGACTCACAATACTCCTGCACAGAAGCCCCAATATCTCCCACATGGTTTCCAGCTACAGCCGCCTCAATTCCTTTGTACAAGGATTCTTTTGTGACTTTGAGCAGCTGACGTACTTCTGGTGTAACTTCACCAACACAAAATGTGTAGCAGCTGTCACCATTATAACCGTCAAGCAGAACACCGCAGTCGATAGATATTATATCTCCATCTTTTAGCACGACTTTGTCGCTGGGGATACCGTGAACGACAATAGCGTTTACCGAAGTGCAGATACTTGCTGGAAAAGGCCCTCCAATTGGATTTGGGAAATTCTTGAACGTGGGAATACCTCCATTATCACGTATGAACGCCTCCGCTATTTTATCCAGTTGAAGGGTCGTTACTCCAGGTTGTATATGGTTAGCCAATTCTGCGAGGGTAGCACCGACAAGGCGGTTAGCCTTTCGCATCAAGGCAATTTCATCTTCCGTCTTCAGAAATATGCTCATTCCTTTAGACCAAATTAATATGCCGAAACACCTCCACCACGAGTATGTCCTGAATTGAGAAGCCCGTCATAATGACGCATCAGCAGGTGACTCTCAATCTGCTGTAGTGTGTCGATAACAACACCTACCAAGATAAGCAGCGATGTACCACCAAAGAACTGTGAGAATGCCTGCTGAACATTAAGGAGTCCCGCAAGAGCTGGCATCACAGCAATGAATGCTATGAAAATAGAGCCAGGGAAGGTAATTCTGGTCATGATGGTATCAATGTACTCTGCAGTGTCCTTGCCAGGCTTTACACCTGGAATGAAACCATTGTTACGCTTCATATCCTCTGCCATCTGAGTTGGGTTAAGGGTAATAGCAGTATAGAAATATGTAAACGCTATGATGAGAGCAACATAGATAATGTTGTACAGCAAGCTGCGGTTGTCAAGCAATGACTGAACGAACCACGAAGCACTCTCGTTCTGATAACGCACAAATGCCAATGGAATAAACATCAGAGCCTGGGCAAAGATGATAGGCATAACGTTAGCAGCAAAAAGTTTCAAAGGTATATACTGACGAGCACCGCCGTACTGTTTATTTCCTACAAGACGCTTTGCATACTGAACAGGTATTTTACGAACACCCTGCACAAGAAGAATTGCAGCACAAACAACGGCATAGAGAATAAGGATTTCTGCGATGAACATGATGATACCACCACCTGAAATAGCATTCAGACGAGAGCCGAACTCCTGAGCGAAAGCCTGAGGAAGACGGGCTATGATACCAATCATAATTATCAAGGAAACACCATTTCCCACACCCTTGTCGGTGATGCGCTCACCAAGCCAAAGGATGAACATACTGCCAGCAGCAAGAATGATAGTGGCGGGGAACATGAAGACAGTCCATGAAATGCCTGAAGCCAGAGCCTGAGAGGCCTGAATCTTCAGGTTTATGAGGTAGCTCGGTGCCTGGAAGAACAATATGAATACTGTCAGGGCACGAGTGTACCAGCTAATCTTCTTTCGTCCACTCTCACCTTCGCGCTGCATCTTTTGGAAATAAGGAACAGCAACGGCAAGAAGCTGCATTACGATGGAAGCTGAGATGTACGGCATAATACCAAGTGCGAAAATAGACGCATTGGAAAATGCACCACCAGAGAACATGTCCAAAAGCGACATAAGGCCGCCTGAGGTTTGCGACTGAAGTTTTTCCAACATGGCTGGATTGATGCCTGGAAGGACAACAAAAGAGCCGAAACGATAAATAGCCGTAAACAGAAGAGTTATAAGGAGTCGCTGACGCAAATCCTCAATCTTCCAACAGTTCTTTAGTATCTCAATGAACTTTTTCATTATTTAGATAATAGTTGTGTTACCACCTAATGCTTTAATAGCCTCTTCTGCAGACTTAGAGAATGCGTTAGCCTCTACATCAACTTTTACAGTCAACTGACCATTGCCAAGGATCTTAACAAGCTCCTTGCCATTGGTGACACCGGCTGCAACAAGCTCAGCTATGCCAATCTTAGCATATCCCTTAGATTCTGCGAGAGTCTGAAGAGTTGACAGGTTAACAGGACAATACTCCTTGTGGTTGATGTTCTTGAAGCCACCCTTTGGCACACGGCGCTGAAGAGGCATCTGACCACCTTCAAAACCTATCTTTCTCTTATAACCAGAACGAGCCTTGGCACCCTTGTGACCACGGGTAGAAGTACCACCGAGTCCAGAACCTGGACCACGGCCAATACGACGTGAAGAGTGGGTAGAGCCAGCAGCTGGTTTCAAATTACTTAATTTCATAATTGCACTGATTTAAAGATTAATTAATCTACTACCTTTACCAAATGGTGAACCTTACGGATCATGCCACGTATGCTTGGAGTATCCTCAACCTCAACAACTTGAGAAATCTTGTGGAGACCAAGCGCAACGAGTGTGCGCTTCTGGTCGATAGGAGCTCCGATTTTGCTCTTAATCTGCTTGATTTTAATTGTTGCCATTGTATACACCTCCAATTAACCGTTAAACACTTTATCCATACTTACACCACGCTCACCAGCAATGGTATATGCGTCACGCATCTGGGCAAGAGCCTTGATGGTAGCCTTTACAAGATTGTGGGCATTAGATGATCCCTTAGACTTTGCGATAACATCTTTGACACCTACGCTCTCAAGAACAGCACGCATAGCACCACCGGCCTTAAGACCAGTACCGGCAGCAGCTGGCTTAAGAAGAACTTGGGCACCACCGAAAGCAACCTCAACCTCATGAGGAACAGTACCTTTGAGAACAGGAACCTTAACAAGGTTCTTCTTCGCCGCTTCCGTACCCTTGGCGATAGCGGCTGTAACTTCGCCTGCCTTACCGAGTCCGTATCCGATAACACCGTTACCGTCACCAACAACGACGATAGCAGCGAATGTAAAGGTACGACCACCCTTTGTAACCTTAGTTACACGGTTGATGGCTACCAAGCGATCCTTCAATTCAGCGTCACTATTTACTTTAACTTTATTCATTGCCATAATCGTATATTAGAAATTAAGTCCACCTTCACGTGCACCGTCAGCGAGTGACTGTACACGACCGTGATACAGATAACCATTGCGGTCGAAAACAACTGCCTCAACACCTGCGGCCTTAGCTCTCTCAGCGACAAGAAGACCGACTTTCTTTGCCTGCTCAGACTTGTTCATCTTCTCGAAGCCGAGTGAAGAAGCTGAAGCGAGAGTAACACCTACCTTATCATTGATAACCTGAGCGTAAATCTGCTTGTTAGAACGGAATACACTGAGACGTGGACGCTCTGCTGTTCCTACAATCTTCTTGCGGATGCGGAACTTTATCTTGATTCGTCTTTCTATTTTATTAATTGCCATAATTGTAATCTTAATTAAAATTATTTAGCTGAAGCTGACTTACCAGACTTTCTGCGGATGACCTCACCCTTGAACAGGATACCCTTACCCTTGTAAGGCTCAGGCATACGGAAAGAACGAATTTTTGCACAGATGAGTCCAAGCAACTGCTTATCGCAAGACTCCAGAATGATAACAGGGTTCTGGTTTCTCTCAGACTTTGTCTCAACTTTCACTTCCTTAGGAAGCTCGATAAAGATTGGGTGAGTGTAACCAAGAGAGAACTCTACGAGGTTGCCTTGATTTGAGACACGGTAACCAACACCTACGAGCTCAAGCTCTTTCTTGTAACCCTCGCTTACACCGACAACCATATTGTTGACGAGTGAGCGATAGAGACCGTGGAAAGCCTGCTTCTGTTTTGTATCAACAGGGCTATTCTCATCAATCTCAAAAGTTATATGACCATCATTGTTGTTAAACTTGATAGAAGGATCTATCCACTGAGTCAATTCACCCTTAGAACCCTTAACGGTTACAACGTTGGTGTTAGCATCGAAGTTTACAGAAACTCCTGCTGGTATGCTAATTGGCAATTTTCCTATTCTTGACATATTCAATCCTCCAATTAATAAACGTAGCAAAGAACCTCACCACCAATCTTGAGAGTAGCGGCCTCCTTGTCTGTCATTACACCTTTGGACGTAGATAGAATTGCTATACCAAGTCCGTTAATAACTCGTGGCATGTCTTTGTAACCAGTGTACTTGCGAAGACCTGGAGTAGACACACGCTTCAGTGCCTTAATGGCATTCTGTTTTGTTGCCGGATTGTACTTGAGGGCAACTTTGATAGTACCCTGAGGACCATCCTCAATGAACTTGTAGTTCAGGATGTACCCCTTGTCGAAGAGAATCTTAGTAATCTCTTTCTTCAAGTTTGACGCAGGAACCTCAACCACACGATGATGAGCCATGATTGCGTTTCTGAGTCGAGTCAGATAATCTGCTATTGGATCTGTCATAAAAAAAATGTTTAATTAATCGGGACTACCCCGACAATATTAAATAATAAAAATAAAATTACCAGCTTGCTTTCTTTACGCCTGGAATGAGGCCTGCAGAAGCCATCTCACGGAACTGGATACGTGAAAGACCGAACTGGCGGATAT